>Ga0164315_10001190_pt1 | contig 19432 bp, 10 predicted proteins | sample GuaBasSedimGuay6_FD_113737 | JGI IMG/M metagenome (GOLD analysis project Ga0164315, IMG submission 113737) | Subseafloor sediment microbial communities from Guaymas Basin, Gulf of California, Mexico - Guay6, Core 4569-2, 0-3 cm | ecosystem: Environmental > Aquatic > Marine > Hydrothermal vents... | reverse complement strand
TTTTGATGCATAATTGAGCACATCGTAAAAAGGTATAATAAGAATCTGTTGATGTATCATCTTGTTTTACCTCTGAAGTATCGTTGTAAGGCAGTAACGGCATCAGCAGGGAATACGCTAAAGGATATAAGTCAATGTATTGAGAATTCTACACCTTCAAAATATAGAAAAATAGTCATACTGGAAAAAAAGCGCTGTTTTTTGTTAATTAAGTGATTATTTGTACTTTTGCGCTGTCGTTAGGAGGGTGTGATTCTTAGGGGGCTTGTGGTCCCCTATTTTATTACGTGAAAAAATGATAAACAGCGAGACGATTGCAGAGTTGTTAGAGCAGCACATCAGGGGGACCGATATGTTCGTGGTGGAGGTGGCCGTAAAAGCGGGCAATTCCATCCGTGTTCATGTGGATCGGCCCAATGGGATCTCCATCGATGAGTGTGTACAGATCAGTCGTTTCTTAAATGAAACCATGGACCGGGATGAGGAAGACTATTCACTTGAGGTTTCTTCGCCCGGGCTGAGCACATCGCTTAAGGTGAAGCAACAGTATGAGAAGAATTTGGGTCATCCTTTAGACGTTCTATTCAATGATGGGACCAGGGCCACCGGTAAATTACAATCGGTAACCGAAAAGGGATTCACTTTGAAGGGAAAAGGCGACGAACAAGAAATTGAGTTTGAAGAGGTAAAAACAGTTAAGGCAATAATATCATTTAATTGATTCAATAGAGTAAACAATGGAAAACCTAAATCTGATAGAGACATTTTCCGAATTTAAGGACCTTAAGAACATTGATCGGGTGACCATGATGAGTGTGCTTGAAGATGTATTCAGGGGCATGCTTCTAAAAAAATATGGGACTGATGAGAATTTCGATATCATCATTAACATCGACAAAGGGGACTTTGAGATTTGGAGAAACCGTGCGGTTGTTGAGGACAATGAATTAGAGGATTCTGCCATTCAGATTCCTCTGAGCAAGGCCAAAGAGATAGATGAAGACTATGAAGTGGGCGAAGATGTAACCGATGAGGTGAAGCTTGGCGATTTTGGAAGGCGTGCCATTCTGGCCCTTCGTCAGAATCTTTCAGCCAGGATCATGGAGCTGGAGAAAAACCATCTCTACAACAAGTATAAGGATCGCATCGGGGATGTGGTTACCGGCGAGGTATACCAGGTTTGGAAGAGGGAGATATTGATTCTTGACGACGAAGGGAATGAACTTATTTTACCCAAAACGGAACAGATACCCTCCGATTATTTTCGCAAGGGAGATACCATCAGGGCAGTGGTTGTGAAGGTGGATATGCGGAACGCCAATCCATTGATCATCCTTTCAAGAACATCTCCAATATTCCTGGAGCGACTCTTTGAGCTTGAGGTTCCTGAGATTTTCGACGGACTGATTACCATCAAGAAAATCGTAAGGGTACCTGGTGAAAGGGCCAAGGTGGCAGTGGAGTCATATGATGAAAGAATTGATCCGGTTGGAGCATGCGTTGGTATGAAAGGATCCAGGATCCATGGGATCGTGAGGGAGTTAAAGAATGAAAATATCGATGTGATTAACTTCACCAACAATACCCAGCTATTTATTACCCGGTCACTTAGTCCGGCCAAAATTACCTCCATTAAATTAAATGAGGAAGATATGCGGGCTGAGGTCTATCTCCAGCCAAAAGAGGTCTCCCTGGCCATTGGAAAGGGTGGGTTAAATATAAAATTGGCTAGCCAGTTATCTGGTTATGAAATCGATGTGTATCGCGAATCTAATGAAGACGATGAGGATGTGAATCTGGAGGAATTTGCTGATGAAATCGAAAGCTGGGTGCTGGATGAATTAAAGGCCATCGGATGCGATACGGCTAAATCGGTACTTAATTTGAGTGTTGAGGACCTGGTTAAAAGAACAGACCTTGAGGAGGAGACCATAAAAGAACTGGTCAATGTGCTAAAAGCAGAATTTGAATAGAACCATATGGCTGAAAGAAAGGCAACTAGACTTAGTAAGGCTGCACGGGAACTCAACGTGGGGATCACCACGATTGTTGAGTTTTTGGGCAAGAAGGGTCATGAAATCGATTCTAATCCCAACAGCAAGGTGGATCCGGAACTGTATGATCTACTGCTGGACGAATACAGCAGTGACCTGAGCGTAAAGAAGGAGTCGGAGAAGCTTACCCTGAAGAATTTCAGGGTGAGACAGGAATCCCTTAACATGGAGGATGAATCCGGGGAAGTAGAACCTGAAGAGGGTGAGGAACTGCTCATTACAGATAACACAGCAGTGTTTGTGGAAACGGTGATCCCCAAAGAGGAGACTGTAGCCCCTGTGGTAGTGGAGGAAAAGATTCAGGTGACACCCTCCCCTGAAGCAGTTAAACCTGTAGAAAAGGAGGTTGCTCCGGAAGCCATTGAAGCTAAGCCTAAGACTGTTAAGAAGGAAAAGGCCCCGAAGAAGGAAGAAGAGGAAACTGCTGCTGAAGGTGGACCGAAAGTGGTAGGGAAAATCGACCTGGAGTCGATGAATCAGAAGACCCGCCCCACCAAGAAGTCGAAAGTCACAACCAAAGGAAGTGAGCCGAAAGACAAAAAACGTCAAAAGACAAAAGAGGAGGTTTCTGAAGAGGTTGTAGCCGAAAAGGCAAGTGCTCAAGTTACCGCGGAGGTGGCCGATACAGTAGTTGAGGTTTCTGCAGAATCGACAGTAAAAGCTGAATTGAAAGTGACTGAAGATAAGATACCCCCTGTGGAAAAAGCTCCGGAAGTTGAAGAGAAGGAGGAGGAGAGCAACCTGATTCCCACAAGAGTTGAAAAGCTGACTGGTCCAACTGTGGTTGGCAAAATAGATCTACCGGAAAAGCGGGTGCCTAAAAAGAAACCAGTTGCTTCCAGTAAGGACAAGGAGCTGCAGCTTGATCAAAAGAAGAAAAGAAAGCGCATTTCCAAAGAGACTGGACGTGTGGATATTGCCAAACAGAATAAATCTGGTGCCCGGCCTGAAAAAGGAGGCAAGAAAAGGAGGCGTTTAGCCAGGCCTGAGGTAAACGAAGAGGATGTTCAGAAGCAGATAAAGGATACTCTGGCCAAACTTACAAATAAAGGATCCAAATCAAAAACATCAAAGTACAGGCGAGAAAAACGTGATGCAGTTCAGGCTAAGTTGCAGGTAGAGAGTAAACATGCCGAGCAGAAGAAAAATGTGTTGCAGGTAACAGAATTTGTCTCTGTCAATGAGCTGGCCAGCATGATGGATGTTCAGGCCACCCAAGTAATTTCCACCTGTATGAACCTTGGACTACTGGTTTCAATCAATCAGCGACTGGATGCAGAGACCATGGCAATGGTGGCGGATGAGTTTTCCTACAAGATAGAGTTTGTGAGTGTGGATGTGGTTGAGTCTATTAAAGATGAAGAGGATGATCCCGACGATCTGCAACCCAGACCTCCCATTGTAACAGTCATGGGTCACGTGGACCACGGTAAGACAAAATTGCTGGATACGGTTAGGAATGCCAATGTGGTAGCAGGTGAAGCAGGAGGGATCACGCAGCATATCGGAGCCTATGGAGTGAAACTGGAAGATGGTCGACGGATTACCTTCCTGGATACCCCCGGTCACGAAGCGTTTACTGCCATGCGTGCCAGGGGAGCCCAGATTACAGATGTGGCCATTATCGTGGTTGCAGCCGATGATGGTGTAAAACCTCAGACTGTCGAAGCCATCAATCATGCGGCAGCAGCCGGAGTCCCTATGGTATTTGCCATCAATAAGATTGATCTTCCTGCAGCAAATCCGGAGAAGATAAAGGAAGAACTGGCCACCATGAACTACATGGTTGAAGATTGGGGCGGAAAGTATCAGTCACAGGAGATTTCAGCCAAGGGGAACATCAATATTGAAGAGTTGCTTGAAAAGGTGCTGTTAGAAGCTGAATTACTGGAATTACAGGCTAATCCGGACAAAGGAGCCCGTGGTACCATCATCGAATCAACCCTGGATAAAGGGCGGGGAAACATTGCCACTATCCTGGTGGAATCGGGTACGCTGAGATTAGGGGACGTGGTATTGGCCGGTCAGTATTTTGGTCATGTGAAAGCCATGTTTAATGAAAGGGGGAAAAAGATTAAAGAGGCTGGACCATCTACACCCACACTTATACTGGGTTTAAATGGAGCGCCACAGGCTGGCGAGAACTTCAATGTGATGGATACCGATAAGGAGGCCAAAGAGATTGCAAACAAACGTGAGCAGTTACAGCGTGAACAGGAGCTGCGCACCACCAAACACATTACTCTGGATGAGATTGGACGTCGGATTGCCATTGGTAATTTCCAGGAGTTGAATGTGATTGTGAAAGGGGATGTGGACGGGTCCATTGAGGCACTCTCCGACTCATTGATTAAGTTAAGTACAGAAGAGATCCAGATAAACATCAAGCATAAGGCGGTGGGAGAGATCTCTGAATCGGATATTTTGTTGGCTGCTGCATCAAATGCCATTGTAATTGGCTTCCAGGTGAGACCTTCACTGAGCGCCAGGAGACTGGCAGAAAAAGAGCAAATCGATATCCGGCTCTACTCCATTATTTATGATGCCATTGAAGAGATCAAAGCGGCCATGGAGGGGATGCTTTCACCCGAGATCAGGGAAGAGATCATTGCCACCCTTGAGGTACTTGAGGCCTTCAAGATCACCAAAGTGGGAACCATTGCCGGATGCATGGTAAGGGAAGGCAAAATCAGACGTAATTCCAAAGTTCGCCTTATCAGGGATGGGATTGTGGTATACAGCGGAGAGCTGGGTTCACTGAAGCGTTTTAAGGATGATGCCAAAGAGGTGGTAACCGGATTGGAGTGTGGACTTAACATAGAGAATTTCAACGATATCAAGGTAGGTGATATGGTTGAGGCTTATGAAGAAACCGAGTTTAAGAAAACACTCTAGCATCCTGTCCTAAGGAGGCTTTTCTTCTCCTCGATTTTACTATCTTAGCATACCAAAATCGATTGGTATGTATGAGTTTATCGAGGGGGAATTTGTAGAAAAATCTCCTGCGCACCTGGTGGTCAGCACCGGACATCTAGCCTACTATATTCATATTTCAGTTTTAACTTACAGCAATATAAGCAATCAGCCCGGTGGACGTATCTATCTCCATTTTGTGGTCAGGGAGGATGCACAGCTGCTTTACGGGTTTAGCACCAGATCGGAGCGGGAAATATTTCGATTGCTTATCTCGGTTTCGGGGGTAGGAGCCAATACAGCCAGATTGATCATCTCCTCCCTTACTTCCGATGAAATTACCCAGGCAATTCTGTCTGGTAATGTAGCAGTTTTACAAGGAATCAAGGGGATTGGAGCAAAATCAGCGCAACGGATCATTATCGATCTTAAAGATAAAGTCGGGAGAGGTGCCGGAATTGATGAATTATTCTTTTCGCAGGACAATACAAGTCGTGATGAAGCGTTATCTGCTTTAGTGGCACTGGGCTTTCCAAAGAGAACTGTGGAGAAGATCCTGACCCGAATTTTATCAGAGCAGCCCGAACTTTCCGTGGAGGAGGTAGTGAAGGCTGCCTTGAAGTTTATGTAGTGAGCCGTTGGTATAATCATATATCCCTGATCATCACAGGATTCCTGCTAGCTTTAAGCGTAAATGCACAGGATTCAACTTTACATTACCCGTTTTCTAACAAGGGTTCATATCCCTTATCTACGTCAGGCTTTAAATCTCCACTCTACCTTAATAACCCTTCCAACATCAGTTCCAATGTGGTTTATGACCCGGTAACCAAACAGTATGTGTTTTCCGAAACCATAGGGAGATGGAATTACAGGACGCCCACCCTGATGACAGCCGATGAGTACCAGCGATATGAATTCAGGCAACAGGTAAATGAATACTGGCGTCTGAAATCCAGTGGATCTTCTCTGGAGCAACAACTCTCATTCATTCCACCTATTAATGTGGGGGGGGAAGCATTTGATAAGCTTTTTGGATCCAATACCATCAACATTGTCCCATCGGGAAGTGCAGAACTCATTTTTGGATTTAATCTTTCCAAACAGGATAATCCCAACATCAGTGAGAACCTGAGGAGTGTTCCCTCCTTCACCTTTGATGAGAAGATCATTATGAACGTGGCCGGTTCCATCGGTGATAAGATGGCCATGGACATCAGTTACAACACAGAAGCCACTTTCGATTTTGAGAATCAAACAAAACTGGAATACTCAGGAAAAGAGGATGAAATTATCAAAAAGATTGAAGCCGGGAATGTGAGCATGCCCCTCCCGGGATCACTCATCAGTGGGAGCCAGAGTCTTTTTGGGCTGAAAACAGAATTACAGTTTGGAAAACTCACCCTGACCAGCGTTTTTTCACAGCAGCGGGGTGAATCCTCGGTGATCAACGTGGAGGGTGGAGCACAACTTCAGGAGTATTCGGTTACGGTAGATGACTATGATGCCAATAAGCATTTCTTCCTTTCGGAGTATTTCCGGGATAACTACAACAGAGCCCTGTCCAGGCTGCCTATCATTACCTCAGAGGTCTCCATCAACCGCATGGAAGTGTGGGTGACTAATAAAACGACAAATTTTAATGACGCAAGGAACATTGTGGCAGTCAACGACCTGGGGGAGCCTGACCCCAAATCAATCATCTTTGAAAGAAATCCCAGCCAGGTGGGTAACTTTCCAAGAAATGCCCTGAACAATGCCTACGAGGAGCTGACCACCACCTATTCTGACATCAGGGAGATCAAAAATGTAACTGGTACACTTGAAGATGCAGGGTTGGTGCTGGGGATTGATTTTGAAAAAATTGAAAATGCCAGGCTCCTTTCTACTCGGGAATACACCTACAATGATAAACTGGGTTATGTCTCTCTGAACACAGCCCTGAATACGGATGAGATACTGGCTGTGGCTTATGAGTATACCTACCGGGGACAGACTTTTCAGGTGGGAGAACTTTCACAGTCCAGCGGGATCAGTGCTCCCTCTTCCCTGATTCTCAAATTGATGAAGCCCAGTAACTTCACTCCCAATAGTTATACATGGAACCTGATGATGAAGAACGTATATGCATTGGGGGCATACCAGTTGAGTCAGGAAGATTTTCAGCTGGATGTATTATACAGGGATGATAAGACCGGAAATGCCGTGAACTATCTTCCCGGAGGGGATCTGGATAAGACCATTCTGATCAGGCTGCTTAACCTGGATAACATGAACTCCCAGAAGGACCCCTACCCCGACGGAATCTTTGACTACATGCCAGGGATCACCATTAACCCGTCTAATGGAAGGGTTTTCTTCCCATTGCTTGAACCGTTCGGTTCCGACCTTGCGAAAATTTTTGAGGATAGCCTTGATGCGGAGGCAGCGGCAATTGCTATTGAGAAGTACGTATACCAGGAACTATACGATTCTACCAAAACCAAGGCTCAACAGATTGCCGAAAAGAACAAGTTCCTCATAGAGGGAGAGTACTCCTCTTCCAACAGCTCCGAGATAATGCTGAATGCCATGAATGTGCCCCAGGGATCGGTGAAGGTAACAGCGGGAGGGAGAGAACTTATTGAAGGACAGGATTATACGGTGGACTACATGATGGGCCGGGTGACCATTATCAACCAGGGGATCATGGAATCGGGAACACCCATCAGGATATCACTGGAGAACCAGTCTCTATTTAATTTCCAGACCAAAACGCTGGTGGGCGCCCATGCGGATTATAAAATATCGGATAATTTCACACTGGGAGCCACTGCCATGCATCTGACCGAAAGGCCCCTTACCCAGAAGGTAAACATAGGGGATGAACCCATTTCCAATACCATCTGGGGTCTGAACGGAAGCTACAGTACGGAGACGCAGTGGGTTACAAATATTATTGACAAACTTCCAGGCCTGGAGACCAAGGCTCCCTCCTCTTTCTCCGTGGTGGGAGAGTTTGCACAGCTAATTCCGGGTCACTCAAAGGCCATTGAAAAAGAGGGGAATGCTTATATAGATGACTTTGAAGGCAGTGAAACTTCTATCGATCTGAAGCAGTTCTCTTCCTGGAAACTGGCCAGTACACCCAGGGGTTTCTTTCCCGAAGCAGAATTGAACAATGACAGGAGGTATGGATATGGAAGGGCACGACTTGCATGGTACCATATCGATCCACTCTTTCTGAATAACGACTCCCGCACACCCGATTACATCAAGGCGAATCCCAACCTTCAGTCCAGTGCCTATGTATACGAGATTTATGAGCAGGATATATTTCCAAATAAGGAGAATCCAAACGGGGTTCCCACCAGGATCTCAGTGTTAAACATGGCCTTCTACCCCACAGAACGGGGGCCCTATAATTACGACTATAGAAATATTGACCAGGATGGTCAGCTGCTCAAGCCAGAAGAACGCTGGGGAGGTGTGATGCGTGAGATCTACTCCAGCGACTTTGAGCAATCAAACGTGGAGTTTATCGAATTCTGGATGATGGATCCGTTTGCTGAAATGCCCAATCACAAGGGAGGGCAACTTTACTTCAACCTGGGTAACATTTCCGAGGACGTGGTAAAGGACTCCCGGAAGATGTTTGAAAATGGACTGCCCACTTCTGAGGTGGTTGAGAAAGTGGATACCACGGTATGGGGACGTATCCCTCTCACCCAATCTCTTGTACAGGGATTCAGCGCTGGAGATGAAACCCGGAGATTCCAGGATGTGGGTCTGGACGGTCTCTCCTCGCTCTATTCCAACGATGAGGTCTCCTTCTTTTCCCTTGAGCCTGACGATTATCTGAATCAGATCGAGAACCTGGTAACTACCGGGCAATTGAACCCGGCAGCCAGAGATGAGATTTTTTCAGATCCCTCAACAGACAACTACAGCTATTATCGCAGTTCGGTATATGATGCTCAACAGGCCGATATCCTGGCCCGTTACAAAAAATATAACAGCCATGAGGGAAATTCTCCCAGTGATGTTAATAATCCTGAGTCCTATCCCACATCGGGAACCTCATTGCCCGATATAGAGGACATTAACAGGGATAATACGGTAAGTGAGGGCGAGAGTTACTTTGTATACCGTGTGGATATCGATAAAAACGAACTGGAGGTGGGGAGGAACAACATCATCGATAAGGTGGTGGACCGTGTAACTTATGAAAACGGAAGAAAGGCAGATGTGACCTGGTACCAGTTTCGGATTCCTATTTTTAACTACGAGGGAACTGTAGGAGATATCTCCGATTTCAAAACCATCCGTTTTATGCGGATGTTCATGACTGGATTTCAGGATACCACTATTCTCAGGTTTGCGAGACTTGATCTTGTTAGGGAGGAGTGGAGGCGCTATCAGTTGCCCTTTACACAGGGAGGCGAGGCATGGACCGGTGAAGAGCCTACCGATGGTGCCCTGGCCATTTCGGCGGTAAATATTGAGGAGAATGCGGGTAAGGAGCCGGTTAACTATGTATTGCCTCCTGGATTCTCACGCCAGATCGACCCCACCCAGCCACAGCTAAGGCAGCTGAATGAACAGTCCATTGTATTGAAAGTACTTGATCTGGCTGATGGCGACGCCAGGGCTGCTTATAAAAATACCGAACTGGATGTGCGACAGTACAAAAAAATCAGGATGGAGGCTCACGCTGAGGCAGTCCCCGGTACAGCACTTGAAAACGATGAGCTTGTGGCCTTTATAAGGCTTGGGTCTGACTACCAGGATAACTATTATGAGTATGAGGTTCCTTTGAAACTGACCCCTCCGGGCAAGTACGACAATGACAGTGAGAGTGATCGGGCCATTGTATGGCCCCAGGAGAATAAGTTTGAGCTTGAACTTGATCTGTTTAAAGAGGTGAAACAGGCCAGGAACAGGGCCATGAGTGATCCGGAAAGCGAGATAACTGCGCTCTCGGTCTTCTCTACCTATGATGAAAAAGGAAATCGGGTTTCTGTTTCCGGAAACCCTAACATGAGTAGCATCAGAACCATTATGATCGGAGTTAGAAATCCCAAAGCCGGTGATAATGCATACGGACCCGATGATGGATTCTCCAAGACAGGGGAGGTTTGGCTCAATGAACTTCGCCTTACCGACTTTAATGAAAATGGAGGATGGGCTGCCAATGGAAGGGCCACACTCAAACTTGCCGATTTTGGTAACCTGACTTTTGCCGGGAATACCAGTCAGCCCGGATTCGGAAGCATCGAGCAGAAGGTACAGGAGCGCCAGCAGGAGCAAGTCATACAGTACAACCTCTCGTCGAATCTTCAGATGGGCAAATTCTTCAAGCAGGAAAGTGGAGTGAACATTCCTATTTTTATGAGCTATTCAAAAGCCATTGTCAATCCGGAGTACAATCCACTGGATCCGGATATTCCTCTCAAAGAAGCCATTGATGAGGCTGAGACAAAGGCAGAGCGTGACTCCATTATCAGAAATGCCAGAGATATGGTGGAACGTAAAGCTTTTGCTGTGACCAACGTGCGAATGAATAAGGCAGGAAGTAAAAAACGGTTTTACAGCCTCTCGAACTGGTCCACCAGTTTTTCAATGAACGAAATGTCCAGCTACAACCCCAATATTGATTACTATAACACCCGTAAGGTAAGGGCAAATCTCAGTTACAATTTTACCACAAGGCCAAAGAATGTACAACCTTTTAAATCGGTGAAGTGGTTGAGCAACGACTGGTTCAGGCTCATAAAGGATATGAACTTTAACTACTCACCGTCAAGAGTCTCCTTTAGAACCGATATGGACCGGTATTATCTTGAAAAGCAGGTGCGCAACATCAATAATCCGGAATTTATAGTGGAACCTACCTTTAGGAAGGACTTTATGTGGAACCGTTATTTTGATCTGAAATTCGACCTCACCAAGAACCTTCGTTTCGACTTTTCATCCACCAATATGGCAAGGATCGATGAACCGGAAGGAAGGTGGAACAGGGGGATGGATAATTATGACATATACAAGGATTCGCTCTGGAGCAGCATTCTTGCAGGAGGCCGTACCACCAGCTATTTCCATCAGTTTAATGCCTCCTACACCATTCCCATTAATAAGATTCCGCTGCTGGACTGGACCAGTGCCAATGTACGATACGGAGGCACCTATGGATGGGATGCGGGACCGATCATACCCGACGACCCGCTGTTTGGGCCCATCAATCTGGGTAACAACATTAAAAACTCTAATACCATTCAGCTGAATGGTCAGTTGAATCTTGTGAACCTCTATAACAAAGTGTCCTATCTGAAGGAGATCAATGCTAAATACAGAAATGCAAAGAGCCGAACACAGGATGCGGAGAAAAGGACTAAAACCAAGGTGTATACCAAGGAAAACCTCTATCTAAGGGAGGGAAGAGGACGTTACGTCTCACACAATCTGAAGACTCAGAATATCACGGTTGAAGTTTCCGATGAGAACGGACAGGCCGTGGAAGTGGTTACCGAGATTCTGGGTGATAACCGCATCATGGTTACCTCTGAGAATGCCATTCGGAGTGCGACTATCAAAGTGGTGGGGACCGTAGAGAAAGGACAGAGTCCGCTGATTTTCATTGCAGAGACCTCAGTAAGGATTTTAATGAGTGTCAGGACCTTGAATGTGACCTATTCAAAGAGCGGCGGAACCTTTTTGCCGGGATATGTACCGAAAACGCAATTCCTTGGAACGCAGACTTACAATGGAGAACTTGCTCCGGGATTTCCGTTTTTAGCAGGCTGGCAGGATGAGTATTTTGCAGCAGATGCATTTAATAAAGGGTGGTTAAGTACCGATATGAACCTGAACGATCCATTCAGCCTGAATAATACAGAACGGTTTACAGCCAGGGTCAATATTGAGCCCTTTAGCGGATTGAAAATTGACCTGAACTTAAACCGGATGTTTACATCCACTCTTTCGGAATACTATACCGCTAATATCTTCGGAGAATTGCCTCCCGATTCGGCCAGGGGCAAGGTTTATAGTGGGAATTTCTCCATGTCCTATATCTCAATGAGGACTGCCTTTGAAAATATCGACGCAGATGTGGAGTCTTCCAGTTCATTCTCGCTTCTAAAGGGGGAATACCGGAAAATAATCTCTGAGCGGCTGGCCACTGATTACATGGAGAAATCGGGCAACATTCTGGAGGATTCAGCCGGCTATTATGAGGGCTATGGCCCTACCTCACAGGAGGTGATCATCCCTGCTTTCCTGGCTGCATACAGTGGCAAGGATCCCAATTCCGTACCGCTGAAGGCCACCAGATCCATACTTGAAATCCTCCCCAACTGGCAGGTTCGCTTCGATGGATTGGGTAAAATTGAAGCTTTACAAAAGTTTGTGAACTCCATTGTGATGAACCATTCCTACCGTTCCACTTACAGTGTGGGTTCCTTTATCAGCAACCCTTATTATACCTTTGATACCATCAATGGAGTTCCCATCGCTGTGGACCTGCAGGGTAACTTTATGGTTGAACAAAATGTTAGTACGGTGAGCTTAAATGAAAATTTTAGTCCCCTGTTAGATCTGAACATGGACTGGAAGAATAGCCTTACGACCCGAGTAGAATACCGCAGATCGCGTACCATTGCCATGAATATGGCCAATACCCAGGTGAATGAAGTGAATAGTGGTGAATTTATTGTGGGTCTTGGCTATCGTTTCAATGAGGTCCAGCTGATCATCAACAACAGGGAGTTAAGCAGTGACCTCAATGTCCGGGCCGATCTCTCCATGCGGAACAACCGTACCGTTATCCGGAAGCTGGAGGATATTTCGGGGAGTGAAATTACTGCCGGACAACGGATATTCAGTCTGAAACTATCGGCCGACTATATGTTAAGTGATAAATTTTCCCTCAGGGCATTCTACGATCAGAGATTAACCAACCCATATATATCCAATAGTTTTCCCAATGCCAACTACCACGCCGGATTTAGTATGACGTTTACCTTGTAGTGAAGAAATATGATTTAAAGCAGTCAAAAATTAAATTCAAAACCATTACATTTGAATAATCCAATAACCCAATAACTTATTAACCCATTAACCTATTAACCTTTTCGTTATGAATGTACCTGATGATCTGAAATATACCGAAGAGCACGAATGGATCCGTGTGGAAGGTGACGAAATTGTTATTGGAGTGACCGATTTTGCTCAGGGCGAACTGGGTGATGTTGTTTTCATCGAAATTGAAACCGAAGGTGAAGTTTTCTCCAGAGGCGATACATTTGGAACCATTGAAGCTGTAAAAACTGTTTCTGATCTTTATATGCCAGTTGATGGCGAGGTAATGGAGGTGAATCCTGCATTGGAAGATACCCCGGAGCTGGTTAATACCCAGCCATTTGGCGATGGCTGGATGGTTCGGATAAAACTTTCTGATCCTTCACAACTGGATGACCTTATTCCAGCCGATCAGTATAGGTCGATGATCGGGTAGCGATTTTCGGCAGGGTTTTTGATTAAAATAGAGTATCAAAGATCCTGGAAAATGAAGGTACTCCTTAAACTGGTCCTAATACTTCTGGTTCTCTCATCCTGTGCGGTACCCACAAAAGTTACCGTTATTGAGCCTGATGCTCCCGAAGGAAACTTTGCCAATGGCAGGGAATATCTTCCCCTCAGCAGTGAGGGCATTGAAGTGGAGTTAGGATTTGACGGGATCTTCGATGAGTTAATGGTGTTTGATTTTGTGGTGGTCAATCATACGCCTGATGCCCTTTCCATCAATCCATCCGAGTTCTATTACGTACTGTTGGACAGTTCAATGGCCGATACCTCAAAGCTTCCGCCCAGGATGGCATTTCATCCCCAACGGGTATTACACGCGTATGATGAAACCCTTGAAGAGAAGTTAGGAGAGAAGAGGGTCAACTCCATCTTTGGAATTGTACAGACGGGAGTGAGTATCCTGGTGGGTACCACCGGTTTTATAGCTACAGAAAATCCGGCCTATATTGCCGATGGGATTTTCAATTCGCTGGGAACAGCAAGGAATTACACTTCTCAGAATAAGGAGATAAAGTCAAATATGTCAATGATCGAGGAGGAGAAAGAGATTGTCAACCAGGAGATTTTCAGACCGTGCCAGATCCCTCCCGGGAAGGCAGTAAGCGGATTTGTATATTTCCCCCAGGAAACAGATACAGAATGCTTTATGTTCTGTTTTCCCATGGAAGATCACCTGTTCCAGTTTGTTTACAACCAGAAGAGTGTCTACCAGTACAATTGATTCTCATCTGAACTCAATTCCGGCCATATTCCACCTGCCTGGTTGGATCACATTCCCAACATCATAATAGTGCGTGTTTAGCAGGTTGTTGGATTTCAGGTATATGTGAATTCTTTTGAATGAATAACTCAATTTTACATCCATCAGAAGAAAGGGTTCGTAAGGTTGCTCCAGTGAAACATCAGAATCCACATCGTACTTTAAAAAGCTTCCGTTCCTGTCTTGAAAAGAGAGTCCTATAAAGAGGTTGAAGTTTCTAAAGATGGCCAGGTGAGAACCCATGGATACTTTGTGCCTCAGATTGTCGAGCAGGTAACGTGAAATAACCTCTTCAGAGACCTTTGTAAGGTAGGTAAATGTGTACGCAAACTTCCATTGCTCCAGTGAAACCATTTTGTTCACAGTAGTTCCAGGATTATATTGCACACTGAAATTGCTGCCGGCCGCGTCAATTTCTGTTAGATTCATGGTATGCCATTTTTCATCCTCCATCCATATCCAGTCAATAAGATCTCTTCCCTGCCTGTAAAAGCCGCTTAAAGTGGATTGAATGTCGACACCCTTTCTGGTGATACCCAGTTCTGCTGTGGTGGCCCTTTCCGGGATCAGAAGGGGATTGCCATTGTTTGTGGGGCCCTGGTAAAAGAGATCTGTAAAGGTAGGCATACGCATGGACCGGTTCAGCGATGCAAAAAGATTCATTTTCTGAGATAACCTGAAGCTCACATCGAGTCCTGGCATCAGTGTGGGTTCCGATCCAAGGTCTGAGTTAAAGTGGAGAAGAAATCCTCCTTCGAGGGAAACCCACCTCCCTTCATAGGTGTGATTAATATTCAGGTTCACCTGGTTTCTGAAATATCGGTGACTGTAGGCAATACCGGCCTTAATCACCATTGAATCCGGCGGTTCCAATGGCTCTCCAAGAGAAGTGCTTAGGATGGTTTCTCTTCTGAACAGGATTCCTGCCTGGGTAACTCCGGCCCGGGAGGAAAATTTCCCGATCAGATCGGTACCGGCAACCTGGGTCAGGTGGTCGTTCTGATAGAAGGCAGGATTTGACCTGTCCAGTATAAAGTAATCCTTGTTCATCCTGCAATAGGTGTTCAGGGTGTAGGACGACAGGGGTTTTCGCAGGAGGAGTTTGAATGCAGTAAAACCTGTTGAGGTCTCTTCATATTGCTCTTGAAACCTGGGGGAATAAAATGAATTTGCTCCAAACTTTCTGGTATTCAGACCGAACATAAGGTGGGCATTTACATTCCTGATTCCCGTGGTTGTATGGATAAAAAAGTGGTTGGTTCGGAAATCGGTATTATCTCTGTACCCATCGCTTCCCGATGTACTGATGCTGGCCAGGGTGGAGAGGTATTTCCCACTTACATTGGCATTCAGAAAAGCCTTATGGAATCTATACTGACCCAACAGGACTCCTGCCTGAACATGGGTGGTGTCCAGGGGGTCTGTTTCGAAATTAACAGCCCCCGTGAAAGCCTGTGTTCCAAATCGACGGGAAGCGGAACCAGACAGTACTTTTGCCTGAGATATGGCAGAGAGGTCAACAGGCAGGTTTAGATGAAAATGACCAGTTTGTGGATCAGAGAGATTGATCCCGTTCAGAAGGACCATGGATTGATCAAACGATCCACCCTGGATGGAAAGGTCAGCCTGGGTTCCATGATTACCACGCTGTCGGATATCAAGATCTGGTAAATACTCCAGCATCTCTTCAGGAGAGGAGTGCCCCGCAGCAATAACATCCTGGGATGTGACAACAACCAGGGGTTTTAGGGAGACACCCTCCAGTTCAGATGGAGACTCTGCCACCGCCTCCACCTCTTCCAACTCCATGCGCAGGCTTATGGAATCAGCACCGGTGCGATCGGTCAGGGGTTTCTGTGCAAGAAGGTTATAGCTGCAGCAAAGGGTTCCGATGATAATCACTTTATGAAGAGTGGCCATTACGGCCCATGACTTATTCGACCAGCGTTTGAAAATCAGGGGACTATTATCCCTCAGGGACTTATGAGTTTGATTCAAGGTTTTCAAGCGACTCATCTTTGCCGTTTGTACGAGTAGTTCTCGGAGAGAGCGGATTGTTTGAGATCTCCCTGTGTAGCTCCCTGTTTCGAACTGCATCAATGGCAAGATAGATGGCGTTGCGGAATGAGTCGGCAGAGGCCTCATTTTTTCCAGCCAGTTCAAATGCAGTCCCATGAGCGGGACTGGTCCTTACCACGGGTAATCCGGCAGTGAAGTTGACTCCATTTTCCATGCTTAGGGCTTTGAAAGGAGCCAGGCCCTGGTCATGATACATGGCAAGAACAGCATCAAACTTTGTAAACCGCCCCGATCCAAAGAAGCCATCAGCCGAAAAGGGTCCGAAAACTGAGAAATTGGCCTTTTTCGATTCATTAATGGCCGGGATAATCACCTCATTCTCTTCACTACCCAACAAACCATCATCACCCGCATGAGGATTTAGCCCCAGCACAGCAATGGTGGGATTCCTGATTCCAAAATCTTCCAGCAATGAATTGGCCAGGATCTCAATTTTTTCCTTGATCATCTCTTTTGTAATGAAGGCGGATAACTTTGAAACTGGTATATGTCCAGCCACAAGCCCCACTTTCATCAAATCACTGACCATAAGCATCATTACTTCATCGACTCTGAATTGGGCTTGCAGGTACTCTGTGTGCCCGTTGTAATTGAAGTTGGAATGCTGAATATTCTGTTTGCTTACAGGCCCCGTGACCAGGGCATCAATTGCTCCGGATGCAAGTGCAACTGTCGCTGCATCGAGTGCCTTGAATGAAGAGATTCCTGCACTGTCTGTGGATTTTCCAAGCTCTACCCTGATGTTTTCATCCACACAGTTTATGATATAGTTTCTGTTTCCTTTTGCCTCCTCGGGAGAGTTGATCCCTGTGAAGGAGATATTTTCTATATCCAGTGTTTTTTTGTGATAGGCTGCCACTTTTGGTGATCCGAAAACAATGGGGGTACATATTTCGCTGATCCTTTTGTCCATCAGGGTCTTTATGATTACCTCGTAACCGATCCCATTGATATCCCCGTGGGAAATTCCGATTTTTATTTTTTTACTCATGGATTCATTTATTATTGTGACCTGCTGAGAAAGTAGTTGTAGAGGATCCTGACTCCCACACCACTGCCTCCTTTGCCTCTGTAATTGAATGGAGCCTTGTTAAAGGAGGGCCCTGCAATATCCAGGTGAATGTAGGGGAAGTTGGTGAAGTGTTCCAGGAACTTTCCTGCAGTGATGGCTCCGGCAAATTTGCCCCCGATATTTTTCAGATCAGCCACATCCGACTTCAGCTGTTCTTTATACTCATCCCAGAAGGGAAACTGGGCGATTTTTTCGGAAGTATACTCTCCACTCTCCTTAAGGGCTTCCATGGTTTCACCAGGGGCATTCCCCATACCCACAATACCGTATTTATCGATGGCCATCTGGGCAGATCCTGTAAGGGTCGAGAGTTCGATGATCAGTTCAGGATCGTATTGTCCGGCATAGCTCAGGGCATCGGCCAGCAACATTCTTCCTTCGGCATCTGTATTAAGCACTTCCACTGTGGTTCCATTGTACATGGTAACCACATCGCCTGGAACATATGCATTTCCATCCGGCCTGTTGTCTGTGGCCGGGATTAATCCTATGATCCACACTGGGAGCTGGTTTTTTGCAATTGAATAAAAGGCCCCGGCAACCGCAGCGGCTCCACCCATATCACATTTCATATAATCCATGGAGTCGTGTGTGGGCTTCAGGCTAAGTCCGCCAGTATCAAAAACTACCCCTTTCCCCACCAGCACAATGGGATGACTGTTTACCGCACCTTCGGGCTTCCAGGTGAGAATGGAAAATGTGGGAGGATCCAGACTGCCCTTATTGACTGCCAGCAATCCACCCATCTTTAAGGATTCTATCTTCTTCTTATTGAAGACCTCTACCGAAAATCCGGCTTCGGCTCCCATTTTCTCTATTTCAGCTGAAAGTCGAACAGCTGTCAGGTAGGAGAGTGGTTCATTCACCAGGTCCCTGGTAAGATATACTGCTTCAACCAGGTGATTGAGGTTCACCACATCCTTGTTTGTAAGCCCTTTATCTATGAGCCCAATTTCCCCCAGCTTGTTTGATAGCGACCTGGCGCTGGTTTGGTATTTTAAAAACTGGTAATTTGAAAGAGCCAGCCCTTCAGCGAAAGCGATACACTCCGCCTGCTCCACCCCTTCATTTATAACCACCACCGAATCCACCTCCTGGTCTTTCAGAACAGGATGTACATTAAATCCGGCTTTTCTGGCACCTTCCAGCCTGCTGCCTTCCGGCTGCTCAAGCGAATCAATACTTATTACAATAACCAGCGGATCGAATTGATTTAATATGGAAACCTCTTTTTTGGTTTTCAATCTCTCTTGAAGATAGGCTCGTTGCCTATCATCTGCAATCTGTTGGCCTGCACCTTCACCCTTCCTGATCAGGATGATCCTGTTGTCCTTTTCTTCTACCGCCTTCTTCTTAATAATCCTCATGGCAATTTTATTTATATTTTGGAATTGTAAATGAAAATGTGGAGCCATTCTGCAGTGTACTTTCTATTTGTAACGATCCACCATTTTTATTTACAAGATCCCTGACAAGCTGCAGCCCCAGTCCCGTTCCTACCTCGTGATCAGTACCTGTTGATGATCCCATCATTCCGTTTTTTTCAAACTCATCCAGGATCTCAGGTTTGATACCCACACCATTGTCAATGATCTCACATCTTACAAATTCACCCTCTTCAAAGACCTTAATTTGAATGGATCCACTCTTCGGGGTAAATTTTATGGCATTGGACAGAAGATTTCGAATCACAATATTTACAAGTGCTTTATCTCCATATGCATAAATTCCGGGGGGTATATCTACCTTGAAATCTATCTCTTTCTGACCGATCATATGTGCATAGAGGGATTGTACAGCATTTATCATTTTTTCAATATCCAGTGGTACCGCCTTAATAACGAGTTCATCGGACTGACTCCTGCCCCAGTAAAGGAGGTTGTCCAGGAGGGTGACTGCAGCCTGAGAAGACTCTTTTAAGGAGTTGATGATGTGATCCTTCCGGGCGAGATCGGGTTTGTCCGCCAGAAGTTCGGAGAACTGGGCCAC
>Ga0164315_10001189_pt1 | contig 19439 bp, 16 predicted proteins | sample GuaBasSedimGuay6_FD_113737 | JGI IMG/M metagenome (GOLD analysis project Ga0164315, IMG submission 113737) | Subseafloor sediment microbial communities from Guaymas Basin, Gulf of California, Mexico - Guay6, Core 4569-2, 0-3 cm | ecosystem: Environmental > Aquatic > Marine > Hydrothermal vents... | reverse complement strand
TCCTCCGTTGATGACATTTTATAAAAAGGATTGACCCGTGATTGATTTAACTATTCATTCCAAAACACTTAAAACAAACATTGCCTATTGCCGGAAAAAAGGGATTACCCTGCCCCCATTCGGTATGATGAAAAATCCGGATACTGTTCCGGTAAAAATAAAAGACCGGCTCAAATCCATCGGGCTCTGGGATGTCCATTCGGCAAACCTTTACCGGATTACCTGGAACAATGAGTCTAAAGATTTCGGTGGGCTTTTCGGTGGCGTTAATCATTTTGTTCTACCCCCGGAACTTACCGGGTGTCGGGCCAATATCATCATGCTGGCCGGCCGCTGGTTCCCTACAGGTGCTCATAAGGTCGGGGCTACATACGGCTGCCTTGCTCCGAGCCTTGTAACAGGCCAGTTTGATCCTGAAAAGACAAAGGCAGTCTGGCCGTCCACAGGAAACTATTGCCGCGGCGGTGCTTATATATCAGCGCTTCTGGCGTGCAATGCCATCGCCATTTTGCCCGAGGAAATGTCAAAGGAACGCTTTGAATGGCTGAGCAAAATAGCGGGTCAGGTCATTGCAACCCCGGGCTGCGAATCCAATGTCAAAGAAATTTTTGACAAATGCTGGGAACTTAAAAGTTCTGGGGAAGATTTAAGAATTTTCAACCAGTTTGATGAAATGGGCAACCCCATGTGGCATTATACCGTGACCGGAAATGCCGTTGAAACACTTTTGAAACACTACCTGACACCGGGTAAACGGTTTGCAGGATATGTCTCCTCATCGGGTTCCGGTGGAACCCTGGGAGCGGGGTATTATCTGAAACAAAAATTTTCGCGCTTAAAGATCGTGGCAGCAGAAGCCCTCCAGTGTCCCACACTTCTCAATAATGGGTTTGGCGCCCACCGCATCGAAGGCATTGGCGATAAACATGTGCCCTGGGTTCATGATCTCAAAGAAACCGATTTTGTGGCGGCTGTGGATGATGAGGCGCCTATGAGGGCATTACGTCTGTTCAATGAGCCCAAAGGAAGGCAGGCCCTGGTAAAAAGTGGGTTAGATCCACACCTTGTGGAGAAATTGGATCTTCTGGGGATTTCAGGGATCGGCAACATGATTGCTGCCATCAAGTTTGCAAAATATAATGAACTCACCGAGGATGATTACGTGGTTTCCATTGCAACGGACTCCATGCAGCTATACGCTTCAAGGCTCAATGAACTTGAACAGGAACGGGGGGCATACACCGACAATAATGCCCAGAAAGATATGGAGCTCATCAGCTCCATTACCATTGACCATATAAAAGAGCTGTCCTATTACGATAGAAAAGCCATACACAATCTTAAATACTATACCTGGATAGAACAGCAGGGACGTGATGTGGAAGAACTGAACAATCAGTGGTATGATCATGACAATTACTGGTATTCCATGTTTGATCAGGTTGATGCCATTGATGAACTGATTATTGACTTTAATAAACGTGTGGGCCTGGTGCCTTAAATATATTATTATCATGGTGTAGAAAACATGAACACAGGAGAGTTCTCTTGAGCAGTGTGAATATCCAGTATTCCTGTGTTCATCTAATTGGAATTAAAGATAAATTTAATTAATGGGGTTGTCAAAATCTCTTTTTTCAATTTGTTGGTGACCAATTGTAAATTTATGAAATAAGGGATATATAAATTATAAAAGAGCAGGAATAAAAACGGCAATACAGGTATGATAAAATCTAAAAATAAGGGAAAATTATGATAGTTGCCCAATTTCAAATGCCGGTTGGTAAGGATAAAACTGTGAATTACCAATATGTTCGGGACTGGTGCAAAATTGCAAAACAGAAAAATGCAGATATTATCTGCCTGCCGGAAATATTTAATTGTCCATATGACACATCGCTTTTCCTGGAATATGCTGAAGAGGAGGGGGGGGAAGCCTGGCAAATGTTGTCTGAACTAGCGAATCTTTATGGGTGTTATATTGTCGGAGGATCAATACCGGAACTTGATGACGGGAAAATTTATAATACCTGTTATATCTTTAACAGGCAGGGAGTGCTGATAGGCAAGCATCGAAAAATTCATCTGTTTGATATTGATATTGCCGGAGGGCAGCAATTTAAGGAGTCTGATACTCTGTCCAGTGGCAGTAATATCACAATTGTTGACACTGAGTTTGGCAAAATAGGTGTGATCATCTGTTATGATATCCGTTTTCCTGAATTAATCCGATTGATGGCACTTGAAGGTGCCAAAGTTATTTTTGTTCCTGCAGCCTTTAATATGACCACAGGACCTGCACACTGGGAATTGACTTTCAGGATGAGAGCTCTGGACAATCAGGTGTATATGGCAGGAACAGCTTCCTCAAGAGATACTAATGCAAATTATATCTCCTATGGCTATTCCATTATTACATCTCCCTGGGGTGAAGTAATAGAACAGGCAGATGAGAAAGAAACGCTCCTGATCAATACTATTGATTTAAGGAAATTGGAATCCATAAGGGAACAACTGCCGTTGCTGAAACATCGAAGAACGGATATATATAATATTAAGTTGATTGATAATCGACAGGAGCGAACCATAGACTAAAGAAAAACTGGTAAAACTTAGAGAGTTGATGAGAAAACATGATTCCAGGCTTATTATATTCCAGGCGCTGATCTTCCAGTCAACAATACATGAACGATATTATCATCTTCCATTCTCAATCATAAAATTATCAGGTGCTATGTCAGTTCAAGGTTTGAATACAACCTTGATTGCTGTTCCTTCAAAAGACCGTTTAAACCCTTCTTCCCAGGACTCAAGCGGAAGAATGTCCGTAACCAGTGGCCTTGCCAGGATTTTCCCCTGAGATGCCAGCTCAATGGCTGCTTTCCATGCAAGGTGTTTCTGGCTGAATGATCCGGTCATCTGAATTTCACCATAAAGAACTTTATCAAGATCAATGGTCACCGGATTGCCAAAAATACCGATCTGGGTATATTTTCCCTGCCGTCGCAAAAGCTTCAAGCAGCTTTCAGCCGCATACTGGTTACCTGAGCATTCAAGAGCTATATCCACTCCTTCCCCCTGAGTGATTTCGTCAATTACCGTATTAAGATTTTCTTTTGACACATTGATCGTTTTGTATGCGCCAAGTTCATGTGCAAGTGCCAGGCGTTTTTTATCCTTATCCAGACCTGTTATCACAGGGATTCCACCATTTGCCCTGACATACTGAAGGCAGAATAAACCCATGGCGCCACTGCCGGTAATCAATACCCGATCTCCGGCATTAACGCCTGTCAGGTCCTGAACAGCATGATAAGCACAGGCTGAAGGGTCAGTTAACGCTGCTGTAACGAAATCAACGTTATTCGGAAGCAAATGTACTCTGTTTTCCGGTACAACACAATATTCTGCGTAAGCGCCGTCATAGGCATACCCGGTAGCCAACCTGGACTTGCAAAGGTTGTAGTCCCCTGTCATGCAACTATGGCAGGTACCGCAAGTGAACCGTGAATTTTCTGCAGTTACACGCTCACCACCCTTAAATTGTCTGACATTCTTTCCAACTTCAGTAATAACCCCGGAAAACTCATGCCCGATAGTAAAAGGGACTTTAGTTGGAATACCTATATTCCAGTCGAAAATATGCAGATCAGACCCACAGATTCCAACTGCTTTTACCTTGATCTTGACCTCATTATCTCCCGTTTCAGGTTCGGGAACATCACGAAGTTCAATATTTCCTTTGCCTTCAGCAAATTTAACAACGGCTCTCATATGTTTTCCCTCCTTATTGTACATAAAATTAAATCCAACTTTTCCTATCTGGTATTGTCTACTCAAATACCATTCACTTTTCACCTTGTCAATTTATGCTATTGACAAATATACTTTTTTAAAGATAAAAAACATAGATATGTATTTCTGATAAATGGAGTATCCAAATGCTTACAAAAGAAAGGAAAATAAAACTCATTGATTTATGTTCGAGTTTGATTCGTACCAGGAGCTATTCCGGCGAGGAAAAACAAATCATCCTCCAATTGCAGCAGATTTTTAAAAATAATGGCTGCAGGAATATATATATTGATAAATTCGGAAGTATTACTGCCGGCTTCAAAGGTAAGAGGCAAGGCAAGAAATTACTTTTTGACAATCATGTCGATACAGTGCCGGTGACAAATCCCAGCCTGTGGAAACATGATTCCTTTGGCGGTGATATAAATAATCACCGTATTTACGGGCGTGGCTCGTCTGACATGAAAGGAGCACTTGCTGCTGCTATCATGGCTGTTGAATATTTTATCGCAGACACTCAAAATGATTTTGCCGGTGAAATTATAATATCCGGAGTTGTGCAGGAAGAATCATTTGAAGGTATTGCTTCACGAAATATCAGTAATCGGCTCAAACCAGACTTCATTGTAATAGGTGAGGCTTCGAATCTTAACCTGGTGCGCGGTCAGCGCGGAAGAGCTGAAATAATCGTGGAAACTTTTGGCAAACCCGCCCATTCAGCAAATCCAAAAGAAGGTTTGAATGCCGTCTATAAAATGACAAAACTGATAGAAAAGATTCAACACTTATCCGTCAGTCATCATCCAATACTGGGAAAAGGGATACTAGAACTGACAGATATAAAATCAAGCCCATATCCCGGGTTGTCAGTTGTCCCTGACTATTGTAAATCAACCTTTGACCGGCGCTTATTAATAGGTGAAACAAAACAAAATGTCCTTGCACCAATAAAGACATTAATTAAAAAAATCCAAAACCTGGACCCTGATTTTAAAGCCCGGGTGTCTTATTCCTTTGGCAAAGAAATCTGTTACACTGATACTGATATTGAGGCGGAACGTTTTTTCCCGGCATGGCTGTATAATGAAGATGAAAAATTTATTCAAACAGCCTATCAGGGGCTTAAAGAGATTGGTCTTGATCCTGAAATAACTGTATATTCTTTTTGCACCAATGGTTCACACTACGCTGGTGAAGCCGGCATTAAGACCATTGGTTTTGGACCCTCAAAAGAAAATCAGGCACATGTCAATGATGAATATATAGAAATTTCCCAGCTCACAGGCGCCTGCCGCGGTTATTATGGTATCATGAATGCCTTGCTCGATGGGGCTATACCCTTGTGATACACCTTTAAATTATTTGAGCAATGTTTAGCTTGACTTATAAAAAACAATTTTTTATGGTTAAAATAATTCAGCGTAGTAGTTAACTCTTAATATTAAGGAGGAATTCATGTTTCGTAAATTGAACCTATTGGTAATGTTTTTCAGCCTGATTGCATTTTTATTGGTTGGAATGACCGCTCCGGTATTTGCCGGAGATTATCATGTCAAATGGCGGTTAGCCCAGGTCATGCCGGAAGACAGTGATCACCACAGGCGATGTGTTGCTTTTGCCAAGGAAGTCAAGGCAAAAACCGATGGCCGGATTGATATTAAGGTTTACTCCGGCGGCGTCCTTGGCGACTGGGTAAATATTAATGAATATGTCATGCGAGGTGATGTGGATATGGCTATGCTGCCCCTGGCACCGACCTATGACCCACGTTTGAATATTGGTTATTATATGCCCTATATGTTTACCAGCACAGAAGAGGCAAAAGAGGCTTATCGTGTCGGAGGATGGGTTTATAATATGGTTGGAGATCTGCTCAAAGACCAGGGCATTAAAGGTCTGGCACTCTACCCGTCCGGCTGGGCTGGGGTAACTACCAAGGTTGTTCCTGAAGGCTGGGAAACAATGGCACCCAACAAGATGAAGATAAGAGTCATGCCATTAAAAGCATGCCAGCTAACCTGGGAAGCCCTGGGTTATATCCCCTCAACAATTCCATACAGCGAAGCCTACAGCGCTATTGAAAGAGGCGTGGCTGATGGTGAAAGTGGAGGACCTGCTTTTCAGGGGTATCAATTCCGTGATGTCCAGGGCGTCTGGATTCAGACAAACGATTATCTGGAACCTTTCTGGTTTATTTTGAATCTTGATAAATGGAATAAACTGACCAAACATGATCAGGATGTGCTTGTTTCTGCAGCCCAGAAACAGGTTGACGGTCGCTGGGATTATTTTTTACAGGAAGACGCTGATTACAGGCAGAAAATGAAAGACTACGGCATGAAAGTTATTATGCCCACTGATGAACAACTCAAGGGGTTTGCCGATAAAGTTAGAAAAGAAGTCTGGCCTAAGCTGGAATCTCTGATGGGTAAAGCCATCATTGATAAATGCCGAAAAAATGTTGGGATGGAAGTTAAATAGCCCCTCAAAAGTTTGTTCTTATTCAGCAATGTGTAGATAAAGACAGGCGAAGAGTTTCTTTTCGCCTGTCTTTATCTGATCTTTAATTTTGCAGCGTTAGGGGAAATCATGAAAAAGATTGCATTATTGATCTGGAAAATACCATTATTTTTGCAGATAGTGGTCATGGTTGTCGGAGGAAGTATTGTTGGTATTTTGATTTTTACTGAAGTCTTTTTGAGATATGTACTGGGTTCCCCTTTGTTTGGCATAGAAGAACTGATTCTTTTTATCGGCATGTGGCTGTATTTTATGGGTGCTTCCTATGGTGCTTTTGAGAGGACTCATATAAAGGCGGAACTTATCAATATCTGGTGCAAAAGTGAAAGATCACTTGCCATATTACGGTCGATTGCCAGTATACTAACTGTTACTCTTTCTGTCGTCCTGGTTTCATGGACTTATCCCTTTTTTATATGGGAACTTGTAAGGGGGGGGACATCACAGGCGCTTCTCCTGCCTAATGTTTTGTGTAAAAGTGCTATTTTCTTTGGTTCTGTTTTGATGTCTGCCTATTTTATCACTGAACTGATAGATAATATACTTTTGTCCATGGGGAAAAAACAAATTTTTATCTCATTAACGATAAAGGATAATTGAGTATGACTATTATTATTGATTTGTTAATATTGCTGGGTTTGATGATTCTTGGGGTCCCTGTTCCTTTCTGTTTCATGGCTGCTGTGTTGTTCATGATGGTAGTCACAGGTGGATTCAGTCCGATTTTTTTAATATCCACCGGATTCCATCAAATTAATTCCCTGGCCGTGCTTTGTGTTCTTTTTTTCATCCTTATGGGTGGTATTATGAGTACTACCGGGATTGCAGAACGGCTTGTAGCTATTTCAGATACGCTGCTCGGAAGAACCAAAAGTGGTCTGGGAACGGTTTCAGTGATCAGTTCTGCTTTATTCGGGGCTATCTCAGGAACGTGCACTGCTGCAGTAGCGGCTATCGGCAGTATTATGATTCCCCGAATGGTTGAAAGAGGATATCCCCGCGGTCATGCCACGGCACTTATCTCTGCCGCATCTGTTGAGGGACAGCTTATCCCGCCAAGCGTGCCCATGATTCTCTATGCCTGGGTTACATGGCAGTCCGTGGCCGCCTGTTTTTTATCTACAGTTATTCCCGGAATACTGATGGTTTGTCTCTATAGCTTTGTAAACTGGGCTGTTGTGCGAAAACTGCCAATAAAAGTTCTGCCTCCAACAACTTTCGTCAGGCAATCAAAAGAGTTTGGGAGAGCTGTTCACAAGGGTTTTTGGGCATTGCTGCTCCCGTTTATTGTTTTAGGCGGTATCTATGGCGGTGTTTTTACGCCCACGGAAGCTGCCGGAATCGCATCCGTCTATTGCATTATTGTCGGTTTTTTCCTTTATAAAACCATGACACTGAAAATGCTTAAAGATTCACTGATAACGTCTGTAACAACGACCGGCGTTATTTGCTTATGGTTTTTTTTGTTATGATGCTCAGTAAAATATATGTAATGGAAAATGTTCCCCAGCGTATGATCAAGGCCTTGTTCGGCATTACTGAAAATAAATATTTAATATTGCTTCTGGTCAATATTTTTTTATTGCTCCTGGGCATGATCATGGATGATTTCAGCGGAACAATTTTAGCTGCAGCTCTTTTATTTCCTGTGATAACTGAGCTTGGGATCCATCCAATCCACTTTGCAGCAATTTTGGGCACCAATTTAGGACTTGGCAACAAAACGCCACCCACAGCCCCAATATTATATCTTGCTTCCCGTATAGGTAATTGTCCCATAGAAAAGCTTATAAAACCCCAATTACTTTTCATCTGCACCTGTTCATTACCTGTTATGCTGCTGACTACTTATTTTCCGCCGCTTTCCCTGACCTTACCCCATCTTCTTATGCCCAAAGCAGTACCATTTGTTCCCCTGTTCCTTGGAATGTAACACATAATAAACAAGAGGTAATTTATATGAAAAACAAACCTAAAGTATGGTTGAATAATAAAATTATTCCATGGGAGGATGCAAAAGTCCCAATTCTGTCCCATGGATTTTCCAGAGGATCTGCAGTATTTGAGGTTTTTGGAACCCATGCAGTACCTGATGGAATTGCAGCTTTTAGAATGGATGCTCATCTTAAACGGTTGGAGCAGACTGTGAGTCTTTTAGGAATGGAATTGGGTTTTTCCATCCAGGAGATTATAAAAGCAGTCTCAGAAATTACTGCTGTCAACAAATCAGAACGTGGACTTGTAAAAATAGTAGCATACTGGGGTGAAGAAGCAATCATTAATCTTGTATTGAAATCAAAACTTGATGTGGCGATATTTACAATCCCGGCTTCTGACAAACTGGGCCTGGATAGATTCAAACCATTATCAGCGTGTATTTCAAAGTGGAAAAAACTGCATCCTGAAACAGTCCCTGTACAGGCAAAGGCCTGTGCAAATTACCTTAATGGATATCTGGTTAGAAAAGATGCCAATGATCGAGGGTTTGATCTGGGATTGAATTTAGGAACTGACGGATTTATAGCAGAAGGGTCTGTTGAATCTGTATTTATTGTTAAGGACGGTATCCTCAAAACTCCACCCCTGGGCAGGATTCTGGCAAGCGTAACCCGGGACTCAGTCATAAGGGCGGCAAAACATTATAATATTGAAGTTTATGAAACAGGTTTACGAAAAGAAGATTTGTATACTGCAGATGAAATATTCACCTGCCATACCGGGATTAAAATAACTCCGATTTTCCGGTTTGAAGAAATTGAACTGAAGACACCAGGACCTGTTACAAAACAGATATCTGAAATAATAAATAATATAATGGCTTCAAAAGACAGTAAATTTAAGGATTGGTTCCAGATGCTTTATCGGCATTAATTTAAGAATTAAAATGGAAAATAAAATAGTTGCAGATAAAACAATAAAAGCATGGAAGAAAGAACATCCATTGTTGAATAAAATCATTGCAACTAGGGAAGTTTTCTGGGTAAACCCGAATTATGGGAAATTTAAAGATGCCATAAAAAAAATATCCTTGTCTAAAAAGGATGTTGAGGATGCACAAAAGAGGCTGAAACGCTTTGCTCCATTCATAGCCGAAGTCTTTCCGGAAACCCGGAAAAAAGACGGAATAATTGAATCCCCTGTTATCCTAATTCCTGAAATGAAGAAAAAAATTCAAGAGCTGTTTTCTCAAGATATCTTTGGAGATTTGCTTCTGAAATGTGACGGCCATCTTGCTGTCTCAGGTTCTATAAAGGCAAGGGGCGGGATCTATGAAGTTCTCAAGCATGCTGAGAATCTGGCTGTCAAAAAAAACATGATTACCTTGAAAGATAATTATTCAATCATGGCAACTGAGAAGTTCAAGAATTTTTTTTCCGGATATTCCATTGCTGTCGGTTCAACAGGCAATCTAGGCCTGAGCATCGGTATAATCGGTGCTCAACTTGGGTTTAAAGTATATGTGCACATGTCCAGCGATGCTAAAAAATGGAAAAAGGACCTTCTCAGGGATAAAGACGTCACTATTATTGAATATGACTCTGATTACAACCAGGCTGTAGAACGTGGGAGAAAGCAGGCCCTGGCAGATCCTATGATGCATTTTATTGATGATGAAAATTCACATGACCTGTTTCTTGGATATGCAGTTGCTGCCTGCAGGTTGAAAAATCAATTGAACAAATTGTCATTTACAGTGGATGAAAATCATCCTTTGTTTGTTTATCTACCCTGTGGCGTGGGCGGCGGACCTGGTGGAATATGTTTTGGCCTGAAACTAATTTTTAAAGATAATGTTCATTGTTTTTTTGCTGAACCCACACATTCTCCATGTATGCTACTTGGTTTGATGACCCTCCAACATGATAAAATCAGTGTCCAGGATTTCGGGATTGATAATAATACCAAAGCAGACGGGCTCGCTGTTGGAAGACCCTCAGCGTTTGTGGGAAAAACACTGAGAAATTTAATCAGCGGGATATATACGGTTGAAGATGATTTGCTGTATATTTTGTTAAAACATCTTTGTGATACTGAAAATATTTTCATGGAGCCGTCAGCTATCGCTGGAATCCCCGGACCGGTTCAATTGTTACAAAGTGCCGAGGGGAAAAAATATCTCCGGGAAAACGATCTTAATCATAAAATAAAGAAAGCCGTTCATATAATATGGGGAACAGGTGGCAGCATGGTGCCGCCCGATATAATGGATAAATATAAAGAAAGAGGACAGTATTTGTCAAAAAGATAGCTTCATGATGAATGTCATCAACCACCACCAGAGGTGGTGCATCTTCATTTGAATTTTTTTTATGTTTTTTATCAAGCTGTTTGCCTATATTTTTAATCTCTTTTTCAATTGCTACGTCTAATTTTTTTTGGCCTGTAGTCGTAGCTTTTGTATTATCCTGTATATTTTCTTGACAAGCTATTGAATAAATGTAAAAAAATATGACTGAGCGCTCGTTCAAATGTCATTAACAACAACCTGATTATAGGAAAGGGAGCGATCATTTGGGTAAAATTAAAAAATCCATGAACAAAAAAAGCCAGGTAGAAGTCCCTACACAGATAAAAAATCCTGAACTGGTCCGGGAAAGAAGACGTCAGATTATCGATTCTACGGTTAAACTTTTTATTGAGCATGGATATCACAAAACCACGACCCGGATGATTGCAAAGGCATCTAATTTTTCCATTGGTTCTTTATACGAATATGTCAGCTCTAAAGAAGATTTGCTTTATCTGGTATGTAAAACCATTCATGAGGAAGTCCAGGATGCCGTTGAAAAGGCCCTTGCAAATAAAGATAAGGATAAAGAAATACTTGCTCAGGTTATACGTCAATATTTTTATGTCTGTGATAATATGGCAGATCACATTCTTCTCATGTACCAGGTCACACAATTTTTGCCGGGAAAATGGAAAAATGACGTTCTTTTGAATGAGTTGAATATCACTGATATTTTTATCAAAGCCCTGTCTTCTTTGTCCGGGAAGAACTCTTTTCCTTTGCTGGATGGTAAGATATTGAATCTGGCGGGTCATAATATTTCTGTTCTGGGTCAGATGTGGGCATTTCGAAGGTGGCACGTTCAAAAAAATTTTACTGTTGAGGAATATATTAAAATTCAAACCGATTTTATCCTTGGACTAATATTTTAATAAAAAAGGATCAATAATGAGTATGGAAACCCAAATTTACACAGCTAAAAATTCTGTTAAAATTGTTACTGCAACATCGCTTTTTGACGGGCATGATGCTGCCATAAATATAATGAGAAGAATTTTGCAGGATTCCGGTGCAGAAGTGATCCATATCGGCCATAACCGGTCTGCAAATGAAGTGGTGGATGCAGCCATTGAAGAAGATGCCCAGGGCATTGCCGTATCCAGTTACCAGGGTGGGCATCTTGAGTATTTTAAATATATGGTGGATCTTTTAAAAGAAAAAGGCGCTTCCCATATTAAAATTTTTGGTGGTGGCGGCGGGGTTATCATTCCTTTGGAAATGGATGAGCTGCATGCTTATGGTGTGACAAGAATTTATTCTCCTGAAGATGGTTCAAAAATAGGGCTTCAAGGCATGATCAATGATATGATGCGATCCATGGATGGCCCTTCCGTGGATTATGATAATCTTAATTATGAACATTTGACCGTTGACAATAAATATGTGACAGCAAATTTTATTTCTGCAGTCCAGGAATCCAAAGCCAATGACAGGGAGATTTTTGATAAAATCATTTTAAAGATTAATACGCTTGCAGATAAAAAAGATATTCCCATCATTGGACTGACCGGAACGGGCGGGGCTGGAAAGTCTTCTTTAACAGATGAATTGATTATCAGGATTTTAAGGGATTTTACACAGATCAATATTGCCGTTATTTCCTGTGATCCATCCAGACGGAAAACCGGCGGTGCCCTTTTAGGGGACAGGATCAGGATGAATTCCATAGACACAGACCGGGTTTATATGCGCTCCCTTGCCACCAGACGTTCCCAGACAGAGCTTCCCGAGGCGTTACCCGATGCCATCAACGTGGTCAAGGCGGCTGGTTATGATATGGTGATTGTTGAAACCGCAGGCATCGGCCAGGGGGATTCAAGGGTGGTTGATCTTGTGGATATGTCCATATATGTCATGACGGCAGAGTATGGTGCGCCTTCCCAGTTGGAAAAGATAGACATGCTGGATTACGCTGATATTGTTGTGGTGAATAAGTATGAGAAAAAAGGCAGTGAAGATGCCTTAAGGGATGTCAGAAAACAGGTCCAGAGAAATCGTAAGGTCTGGGATATGGATCCAAAGAGCCTGCCCGTATACGGAACCATTGCCTCAAAATTTAATGATGACGGGATAACTGCTTTTTATCATGGAATTTTAGATCTTATTTTTGAAAAGAAAAATATTAAATTTGAGTCTAATATTCCAAAGACGGGCATAAAAGAATCTTCTTCAAAAACCATTATTATTCCGGGAGAAAGAACCCGGTACCTTGCTGAAATTGCAGATTCAATAAGGCAATACCATGTAACAACAAAAAATCAGGCAAAAGCCGTAAGAAATCAATGGCATTTGATCGAGGCATTAAAAATCATGGAAGAAAAGGGGCTTGACCAATTGCCCGAAGCACTGGAGAAATTCAGGCAGGCTGTTGCAGATGTAAAGTCTTTTGTTGAGGATGAGACGGATAAGACCATAAATGAATTCAATACATGCAAAGAACGTTTTGGAAAGGATGAACTGGTGTATTACGTGCGGGATAAGGAATTTAAACTCCCCTTATACAGCAATTCATTGTCCCATTCTAAAATTCCTAAAATTTCCCTGCCGCAATTCATAGATCCGGGCCAGCAGTATGCATGGATGAGAAAAGAAAATTTTGCGGGAAATTTCCCCTATACGGCAGGGGTGTTTCCTTTAAAAAGGGCTGATGAAGATCCCACCCGCATGTTTGCAGGAGAAGGCGGACCAAAAGATACCAATCAGCGATTTAAACTTTTGTCCCAAAGCTATCCTGCCAAGAGGCTGTCCACGGCCTTTGATTCGGTTACTCTTTACGGATTTGACCCTGACACCCGTCCGGATATTTATGGCAAGATAGGAACCTCGGGTGTGAGTATATGCACCCTGGATGATGTAAAAGTGCTTTATGACGGGTTTGATCTGTGTGCTCCCAATACGTCCGTATCCATGACCATTAATGGACCGGCTCCCATGATGCTGGCCATGTTTATGAACACGGCCATTGTTCAGCAGATGGAAATTTTTAAAGAGAAAAACGGCCGGGAACCATCTGAAAAAGAGGCAGCATCCATCAGGCAATTTGCCCTGTCCAATGTAAGGGGAACGATTCAGGCAGATATTTTAAAGGAAGACCAGGGACAGAATACCTGTATTTTTTCCATTGAGTTTGCTTTGAAAATGATGGGGGATATTCAGCAGTATTTTATTGATAATAAGGTACAAAATTTTTATTCTGTTTCCATTTCAGGCTATCATATTGCAGAAGCAGGTGCCAATCCCATTACCCAGCTTGCTTTAACCCTGGCAAACGGTTTTACCTATGTGGAGTATTATCTTTCCCGGGGCATGGATATTAATAGCTTTGCTCCCTCACTTTCCTTTTTCTTTTCCAATGGGATGGACCCTGAATATACAGTGATCGGAAGAGTGGCCAGAAGGATCTGGGCAGTGGCCATGAAATATAAATATAAGGGAAATGAAAAATCCCAGAAGCTTAAATATCACATCCAGACCTCGGGCAGGTCTCTGCACAGTCAGGATATCCAGTTCAATGACATCAGAACAACCCTCCAGGGACTGTGTGCCATTTATGATAATTGCAACAGCCTTCATACCAATGCCTTTGATGAAGCCATAACCACCCCTTCTGCAGAATCAGTGCGAAGGGCTCTGGCCATCCAGTTGATTATCAACCGGGAATGGGGACTTGCCACAAATGAAAATCCTTTGCAGGGTAGTTTTATTGTGGATGAACTGACCGATCTTGTGGAGGAAGCAGTACTCGTTGAATTTGATAGAATCACTGAAAGAGGCGGTGTGCTGGGGGCCATGGAAACGGGATACCAGAGAGGTAAAATTCAGGATGAGTCTATCTATTATGAATATTTGAAACATTCAGGCCGGCATCCCATTGTCGGGGTGAATACCTTTGAAGACCCTGATGCGGATTATGCAGAAATGGCTAACCATCTGGAGCTTGCAAGGGCGACAGATGATCAGAAAGATGCCCAGCTTGAAAGATTGAGCCGGTTTAAAGAAAAATATGGGGATAATTCCAGTGTGGAAATCGAAAAATTAAAACAGGCAGCTTTAAATGATGAAAATATGTTTGAAAGATTAATGGAGACGGTTAAAGTCTGCAGTTTGGGAACCATTACCCGGGCATTGTATGAAGTGGGTGGAAAATACAGAAGAAATATGTAAATAGTGCTCGACCGAAAATTCCGAAATATAGTTTTCCAATTTTGGTTAGAGATTTGTAACTATACGAGATTGTTTTTAACTTAAAACTTAAAACAGTGTCTGAATGAGTTTTTTGTTCAGATACTAAATAAGGAGATGTTTAAATATGAATAAAGCCGTAATCGTCAGTGCTACAAGGACCCCTTTAGGAAATTTTGGCGGCGCATTAAGTACCATTGGTGCAACAGATCTTGGGGCCCATGTTATAAGAGAAGCCATTACAAGGGCCGGCATTGATGATAAAGAAATTAATGAGTGTATTATGGGCATGGTTTTGCCATGCGGATATGGCCAGAATCCGGGGAAAATTGCCGCAGTTAAAGCAGGGCTTCCCTGGGAAGTTGAGTCCATCACCATCAATAAAGTCTGTGGTTCCTCATTAAAAGCCGTGATGCTTGCGGCCCAGGCCATTCAGTGCGGGGATGCCGAGGTGGTGGTTGCAGGTGGTATGGAAAATATGAGCATGGCACCATATTATATGGACAATGCCCGATGGGGTCTTCGCATGGGACCGGCAAAAATTGAAGACCATATGGTCCATGACGGACTCTGGGATGTGATCAATGATTTTCACATGGGCATGTCAAATGAACTGAGTTCTGAAAAATGGGATATATCAAGACAGGTTCAGGACAAGTTTGCTGCCCGGTCTTATAAAAGAGCCAATGCATCTATTGCTCAAGGCCGTTTTAAAGATGAAATCGTGCCCGTTAAAATCCCCCGGAGAAAAGGTGATCCCATTATTTTTGATACGGATGAATGCCCTAAAGAAACCAGTTTTGAATTTCTTTCAAAAATGAAACCGGCCTTTAAAAAAGATGGGATGGGAACTGCCGGGAATGCATCCATTATCAGTGATGGTGCCGCAGCTTTGGTTGTCATGAGTGAAAAAAAAGCAAATGAACTGGGGTGTAAGATCATGGCCACAATCGGTTCCCAGGCCTCCTATGGCATTGATATGAAATATGTTTTAATGGCCCCCATTTATGCCATTCCCAAGGTGTTGAAGAAACAGGGCCTTTTAATTTCAGACATAGATCTGTTTGAAATCAATGAAGCATTTTCCGGCAGTTCAGCAGGAATCAACAAGGTGCTTAAATTAGATCCTGAACGCGTAAATGTTAACGGTGGCAGTGTTGCGCTGGGTCATCCCATAGGAGCAAGCGGTGCCAGGGTTTTGACAACATTATTATATGAAATGGAAAAACGCTCTGTGAATACGGGACTTGCCTCTCTTTGCCTGGGTGGCGGAGAAGCAGTTGCCCTTGTCGTCAACAGATAATTAAAAAAATAATAATAAACGGGATCAGGCTTTCCTTATTGTCTTTATTGAATAATAAGGCAGCAATGCAAGCCTGACCCCCTCACTAAGGAGGAATAATGGAAGTTAAAAAATTTGGTGTTATAGGATCCGGCCAGATGGGTAACGGGATTGCACAGGTTGCAGCAGCCAGCGGCCTTGAGGTTGTGATGAGTGATATTAAACAAGAATTTTGTGACAGCGGCATTGCTACTATTTCAAAAAATCTTGACAGGATGGTGAAAAAAGAAAAAATATCTGAGGATACAAAAAAGACAATCCTCGGCAGAATTACAACTACCACTGATTTAAAAGATATGGCCCTTGTGGATTTTGTTGTTGAAGCAGCCGTGGAAAGAGAAGATTTAAAATTTAAAATTTTTGAGGATCTGGATAAAATCTGTCCGCCACAAGTGATTTTGTCCACCAACACGTCTTCCATACCCATTGGCAGAATTGCCGCCAGAACATCACGGCCGGATAAAGTAATCGGCATGCATTTTATGAATCCTGTTCCTGTGATGAAACTGGTAGAGGTCATTAAAGGTCTTGCCACTTCAACTGAAACCTTTGATATCACCTGGAAGCTATGTGAGGACTTTGGAAAAACTCCGGCCCAGGCCAATGATTTTCCAGGTTTTATTGCCAACAGGATTTTGATGCCCATGATCAATGAGGCTGTTTTCTGTCTCTACCAGAGCGTGGGAAAACCTGAAGATATTGATATAGTCATGCGGCTGGGTGCCAATCATCCCATGGGCCCCCTTGCCCTGGCAGATCTGATTGGTCTTGATACCTGCCTTGCCATTATGGAGACATTGTATGATGGGTTTAAAGATTCCAAATACAGACCCTGCCCGCTTTTGAGAAAATATGTTGAGGCGGGCCGGCTTGGCAGAAAGACGGGTAAAGGATTTTACGATTACAAATGATTCAATATGGCCGGAGCACACCTGTTGCTGAACAGCAATCAAGGATTGGGGCATTACAAAAAAGACTTGGGGCAAATAAGGTTGACGGGGCTCTGATTTTACAGAAAACGGATATGTTTTACTATTCAGGAACGGCTCAGCAGGGATGGCTTTATATCCCTGAAGCAGGAGAACCTGTGCTGATGATCTTCAAGGATTATGAACGTGCCGGGCAAGAATCCGGAATGACAAGTGTTGTGGCTCTTATCAGCCCCAAAGAAATCCCTGAAACCTTGGCAGCCTTCGGGTATGGGATGCCAGAAAATCTGGGTCTTGAAATGGATGTTCTTACTGCCAACCAATATCTTTTATTTCAAAAGGTATTTCCCCATTCAAACATTATTGATATCTCTTTTCACATCAGGATGCAGCGGGCCGTCAAGTCAGAGTATGAAATCGGCTTGATGCGCAAGGCCTCACTTATGGCAGATAAAGTTGCCGCCAAAGTACGGGATATCATTGAGCCGGGCATGACCGAGATTCAGTTTGCCGGATTATTGGAGGCCTATGCAAGAAGTCTTGGTCATCAAGGCTTGATCCGGATGCGAATGTGGGACAATGATCTTTTTTATGGACATATCATGGCAGGGCCTGGTGCTGCCGTGCCCTCATGCTTTTCCTCTCCCACAGGCGGCATGGGGGTTAACCCCAGTATTGGCCAGGGCCCGGGATTTAATCCCATCAAAAAAAACGAACCCATACTGGTTGATTATGTATTTGCCTTGAACGGCTATTTAAGTGACCATACCCGAATTTATTGTTTTGGTAATATGCCGGATGATCTTTTAAGAGCCCATGATGCCATGCTGGAAATCCAGAAAAAAGTAAAGCAAAGCGCCATTCCAGGAAGTGTTTCGGGAGAGCTCTACGAAATGATGATATCCCAGGCAAAGAAAAAAGGCTATCAAGATAATTTCATGGGCACAGGAGACAGAAAAATCCGGTTTACAGGACATGGCCTGGGGCTTGAACTGGATGAATTTCCATTTATTGCCAAAGACCAGACACTGGCCCTTGAAAAAGGGATGATGATTGCCCTGGAACCTAAGGTTGTCTTTCCTGAAAAAGGGGTGGTCGGAATAGAAAACACATTGCTGGTAACGGACAATGGTCTTGAATCCCTGACAAGTTTTTGTGACAAAATTACAATATTATAATTGGTTTAGGGCCTTAGCGCCCATATTTATCATCAAACGAATCCCAGAAGGTTCTATCTCGATCTCTCCAGCCTTTGCCAAAGGATTTGTCAAAGAATGGTTTAAGGGTGGAAAACCAGGCACCATAACCTTGTTTGCCTTCTATCCTGGCTTTGATCGCATCGGCAACATGACCGACAAGATTTGCCAGTTCATCTTTTGGAATATAAGAATCAGCACCTTTCCGGATGGATTCCTTTAGATTTTCAGGGGTCAGGGCGTGGGCTGTCAGCATGAGGGCAGGAATATCTTTTTTCCGGGCAAGCGCCAGGACATCATAACCGGAAACACCCATTATATCCAGGATCGCAATATCATATGCGTTATTTGCAAGCAGTTTTTTAGCCTCTTCAAAAGTAGCGGCCTTATCAAGGGAACACATGTCCAGTAATTCTTCAACGGTTTCCAGGATATCAGGCTCATCATCCACAACCAGAACCCGGCGGTCTTTTAATAAATCCTCTGTTTTAATATGATTCAGATCAAATTTGACAGTGGTGACAGGACAGGGGGCCTTAAGAATAACATATCTTGATGTTGAGCCCAGGATGGCTTTTTGAGCCTTGGATTTTTTCTTTATACCAAGAAAAATATGATCAATTTCATTTTCTTCAGCAAATTTTACAAGGTCTTCACCAGGAGAAAATCCTCTTACGCTTTGCTGGGCATCACATTGGATGTTTGAATTTTCTATTAGTTTTTTAGCAAAGGCAAGGTCTTCTTCTGCTTTAATAATATCAGACTGTTTTTCAGAACTACCCCCTTCCATAGATGTGATCACATAAACAGACGCATTATTTATTCCGGCATAATCTCTTGCAAGAGAAAGGGCAAGCCTGCCGACCTCTCCACCATTATATCCAACCAATATCTTCATGATTAACTCCTTAGATTACAGTCTACATCCAGCGTTTGCGTCGTTTATACGATTTTACATCTTTAAAGGATTTTCTGCCGCCGCCCTTGGTAATCCCCATATAAAATTCTTTTACATCCGGGTTGTTCGCCAATTCTTCAGACGGGCCTTCCAGAACAATTTTGCCCGATTCCATGATATAGGCATAATCAGACACGGATAGCGCCACCTTGGCATTTTGTTCAACAACCAGGATGGTTGTATCAAGTTCTTTGTTGATTTTTTTAATATTATCAAAAATTTCTTT
>Ga0164315_10001188_pt1 | contig 19448 bp, 14 predicted proteins | sample GuaBasSedimGuay6_FD_113737 | JGI IMG/M metagenome (GOLD analysis project Ga0164315, IMG submission 113737) | Subseafloor sediment microbial communities from Guaymas Basin, Gulf of California, Mexico - Guay6, Core 4569-2, 0-3 cm | ecosystem: Environmental > Aquatic > Marine > Hydrothermal vents... | reverse complement strand
TTGAAGTCCATGCCGATCCCCTGGTCTTTGGCCCAGTCGATCCAACTTTGGAAATGCTTTAGCTCAATCTGGTCGCGGTCCACAAGCTCTCCCTGGAAATCACCATAGATGGCATGCAGGTTCAGTCGCTGCTTCCCGGGAATCAGGCTCATGGCTTTTTCCAGATCCATACGGTGCTCTGATATATTGGTGGCTTTCCCCGGGTAGTTACCGGTGGCCTGGATTCCTCCACCGGACAGCGAAGAGTTGGGAGTTTCAAAGCCTCCCACATCGTCGGCCTGCCAGCAATGCAGTGAGATGGGAAATTTATCCAGCTGATCCATGGCAGCTTCCACATCCACCCCCATGGCGGCGTACTGTTCCTTTGCTGCTTCAAATGCTTTCTTAATGCTTTCTGATTGACTCATATTTCTATGTTTGTTGGATTCAATTATTCCATGAAAAACACCTCTTCCAGGGGAGTGGAAATCGGTGAGTTGTCGGTATTGGTCTCCATGATATCGGCCATGTATTTCCACCAGAGCTGAACGATCTCTGTTTTCCCCAGATCCTGTGATCCCTGCTCACCAGCCTGCTTTTGAAAGGCAAACAGTGTGTGGGTTTCTTCATCAAAGAATATACTGTATTCAGAAAGGCCGGCATCCTTCAGGAGTTTATGAAGGTCAGGCCATAGCTCATCATGGCGTTTTTTATACTCTGCTTTCCTTCCAGGTTTGAGCTTCATTTTAAATGCAAGTCTTTTATGCATGTTGAATTGCTTTGAATTCAAAAATAAGGGGTATTCAAGCGTTCATCAATGGACATTTTGGTCAATCATTTGCACAAAATGCGCATAACTTAAGCTAATCGTTCAGATCTTTTTTCTAATTTGCTGAAGCTATCGTGGAAGACTTTTTTAAATATTTGAATCCGTCCCAGGAGGACAAAGACTGGGGCCTGTTCCTGAACTGCGCCGGAAAGACGGAGATAGAGCCTGGTGTGCTATATCCTCCCAATTCCCATCCCTCCGGATACTATTTCAACTTCGAGCAGGGCCGTATGTTGAATGAATACCAGATCAACTACATTACCAACGGTGAGGGAGTCTATGAGAGCCACAGCGGAAAATTCAAAGTGAAGCCCGGTTCTTTGATGATCACTAAACCAGGTCGCTGGCACCGTTATAAACCTCTGAAAGGTACAGGGTGGGTGGAGAACTATGTGGGATTTTCAGGACATATCGCCCACCAGATATTTGGGCGTCCCTGGTTTACTTCCAAGAATGCAGTGATTGAAATTGGTCATAACGAGGAGATCATAGATTCCTATTATAAGATTTTTTCTTATGTGATGGAGGAGAAACCCGGCTATCAACAGGTAGCCTCCGGAATGATCATGAAAATGCTCGGGTTTATCGTATCCCATGATAAACAGAAGGACTTCAGTGGAAAGCGGGTGGAAAAGATCATTCAGAATGCCTGTTTCTCTATCCGGGAACATGTGGAGTCGGAGATTAATTTCCAGGAATTCGCAGAAGAGAACAACATCGGTTACTCCTATTTCAGAAAGATGTTCAAGAAGTACACAGGGCTTCCTCCTGTGCAGTACCATCTGGATTTGAAGGTATTGAGGGCCAAGGAGATGCTGCTTTATACCGACAAAAGCGTCAAAGAGATCAGCTACGCATTGGGCTTCCAGTCCATCTACTATTTCAGCAGGGTCTTCAAAAATAAACTGGGACTCTCTCCATCAGAAATCAGGAAGAGTGTTCGCTCCTGAATCTTATATTGATTGCTGGAAATTGCTCACCTTCAAGTGAGAGGATGAGGGCACCATATAAACATGACTTACATGAATTCAAGAGAACGTGTACTGAAAACATTTGGGAGAATCCCCGGTAAAGCCGACCGGGTTCCTGTGCAATTCGAGATGTGCCGGCAATTAACGGATCATTTCAGTAAGGAGATGGGAATTCCGGCCCATTACACAGATAACCTTTATGAAGATGTTACCTACCGGATCAGCGCCAATGAATTACGCACTGCCATGGGCAGCGATGTGGTGGTGACCGGGGCCTCGGTGTCGGATAACTATAAGATCAATCCCGATGAAAAAGGACACTGGCTCAATGAATATCAGATGCTTATGCGCCAGGGAGATATCTACGTGGAGGTGGTCGACTATCCACTGGCGCATGCACAATCCAGGGCAGATATTGACAACTTTGCCTTTCCCGATCCGGATGCTCCCGGACGCTACCGGGATGCGGAGGCCCTGGTTAAGAAGTATCATGATGAGTACCTGGTATTCGGGGATATTGAGGTCACCGTGTTTTCTCTTGGGCACCAGCTGGCAGGAATGGAGAAATTGCTGGTGGATATGATGATGGAGACCGAGTATGTGATTCCGTTATTTAAGGCCTGTGCCGAATTCCAGACTGAGATAGGCCTGCGTCTGATTGATAAAGGGGTGGATGCCATCTGGTTCGGAGATGATTTTGGCACCCAACAGAGCCTGATCATGGACCCGGAAACCTTCAGGAAACAACTCAAACCCTTTTACACCGAGATGATCCAGCGTTTCAAAGATAAAAAGCCTGATATCATTCCCATCCTCCACTGCGACGGAGCTGTAAGTGAGCTCCTGAAAGATATTCACGAAATGGGATTCGAAGTCTTTAATCCGGTACAGCCCGATGTTCCCGGCCACCATCCCAGGGACATGAAGGAGGGATTCGGAGACCTGTTCTCCTTCTGGGGAGCCATTGATCAGCAGGACCTGCTTCCCAGGGGCAGCGATGAAGAGCTTGAGAGGGATATCATGGAGAAAATTAAAATACTGGGAGAAGGAGGTGGATACATGATCTCACCTGCACACATCATCCAGAATGATGTAAGTCCCGAGCGGGTATTGAAATTTATCGATCTCTGTTATAAACACGGAAAGATTGAATAGCTTCTTACGCACAATCCTGAATCCAGACACAAATGGGAAAATCACTCTTAAAATATTCAGCACTCATTACCCTCTGTCTATTATTATCAAGTTGCAACAGCAGGAACAGAACAACAGAGAATCGTGATGACATATTTAATCAGGTAAAACGCAACTTTGAATATCCTCCAGTCAATACCGGTGTGAATTGCTGGTGGTGGTGGCTCAACGGCAATGTCAACAAAGCTGCCATCACCAAAGACCTGGAAGCCATGAAATCCCGTAATTTTCACGGGGCCATGATCTTTGATGCCGGCGGGCATAACCAGCGGGGCAACAGGGATATTCCTGATGGACCTATGTACGGATCGGACTCCTGGAACGAGTTGTTTGTGTTTGCCCTGGAGGAGGCTAAACGCCTGGGCCTGGAAATGGGTTTTAATATCCAGAGCGGCTGGAATCTGGGGGGTCCCAGGGTAAGTCCGCAGTATGCGGCCAAGCAGCTCACCTATTCGCAGACTGAGGTATCGGGCGACGATAAGGTATCTTTACAACTTGACCAGCCGGAAAGCCGTCTGGATTTTTACAGGGATATTGCCGTACTGGCTTTCCCCTTAGAGGCATCAAATAAAATCCAGCAGGGCATTTCAGACCTGGATCTTAAACTGGGCTTTCATGAACTGGGTGGATCGGCACCCGACTGTCGTTTTTTACTTGGTCACAGAGCTGGCGATCCTTACCTGAAAGAGAAGGAAGCCTACAGGGTGAATAAGAATGAGATCGTCAATTTGTCTTCCCGGATGGATGCTGAGGGAAAGCTGAGCTGGGTAGCCCCTTCAGGAGAGTGGGTGGTCTTGCGTATCGGTTATACCTGTACCTCTTCGCATGTATCTACCTCAAGTAACGACTGGCAGGGAAGTGTGCTGGATTACATGAGTAAGGAAGCCTTCGATTTTTACTGGAAGGATGTGGTGGATCCTATTTTCGAAGCGGCCGGCGAGCATGTGGGGACCACCCTGAAATACATGGAAACAGACAGCTGGGAATGCGGGGGGATGAACTGGACCGATTTGTTTGTGGAAGAGTTTATGCACTACCGGGGATATGACCTGATATCTTATCTTCCCATTGTGGCAGGCTATGTGGTGGATGACATGGAAAGCTCCAATGCCTTTCTGGCCGATTTCAGAAAAACGCTGGCCGACCTGGTGGCCTACAATCACTATGCCCGTTTCCAGGAATATGCACACAAATATGGTATGGGAATTCAGCCCGAATCGGCCGGCCCACATGCCGGCCCCATGGACGGGATCAAGAATTATGGATTCAGCGATATCGTGATGAGTGAGTTCTGGTCGCCTTCACCACATCGTCCGCGACCAAATAATCGCTTTTTTATGAAACAGGCATCCTCGGCAGCACATATTTACGGGCTAAAGATCGTGGGTGCAGAATCCTTCACCACCATCGGACCCCACTGGAACGATGAGTTGTGGCACGATCAGAAGTCTGCTTTCGACCACGAGATCTGTGCCGGACTGAACCGCATGTATTTTCATACCTTCACCTGTTCGCCACCTGAAATGGGTCTGCCCGGACAGGAATACTTTGCAGGCACGCATGTAAATCCACAGGTGACCTGGTGGGAACAGTCGGGGGCTTTTATCGATTACATGCATCGGACCCAGTCGGTGGTACAGGAAGGTAAATTTGTGGCCGATGTGCTTTATTATTACGGCGACCATGTGCCCAATGTATTCCCCTATAAACATTCCGACCCAGCCGGTGTAATGCCCGGTTTTGATTACGATGTATGCGATGAAACCATCTTCCTGCAACTGGAGGTGGAAGATGGTAAGATAGTGGTCCCGGGGGGAGTGGAATACCGGGTTCTGGTGCTTCCCGACCATAGGGTCTTATCACTGGCTGTACTAGAAAAGATGGAAGAACTGGTGCAGGACGGCGCCACCATACTGGGCTATAAGCCGGAAAAGCAGATCAGCCTGGTGGGAGGTAAAGAGGCACGAAATAGCTTTCGTGCATTGTCGGATAGAATTTGGGGGGAAGCCAGCACGGAAAGAGGTGGACTTAGTTATGGCAAGGGAAAGGTCGTCTGGGGCATGTCGGCAAGAGCCTATTTGCTCTCAAAAGAAGTAAAACCGGACTTTGATGTTCTGGAAAATGACAGCAAAACCGACTTCGATTACATTCACTATACAATAGGTGCAGGCGATATCTATTTTGTCACCAACCAAACCACCGAAAGGCAAAAGATTCTTGCCCGGTTCCGTGTTTCGGGGAAACAAGCCGAGTTATGGGATGCTTTAACAGGGGATATTTGCGAGGCAAAAGCTTTTACCCAGAAGGATGGACTGACAACTGTTCCGCTGACGCTTGAGCCCTATGGTGCGGTCATGGTGGTATTCAAAGAGAAAATTGCCCATAATAAACAAGGAGCCGCACAGCGAAATTATAGCGATTTTGAAACCCTGGCAGAAATATCCGGGGAATGGACCGTCCACTTCGATCCCCGATGGGGAGGGCCCGGGTCGGTTCTTTTTCCTGAACTCATGGATTGGTCACAACATGTAGACGAAGGGATCAGATACTATTCCGGAACAGCGGTTTATATGAAGAGCTTCACTCTGGAATCTGAACTCCGGGAAGAAGACAGCTACTTCCTGCAACTGGGAAGTGTTAAAGATGTGGGCATCGTAGAGATAAAGATCAATGGAATAGACAAAGGAGTTGTCTGGACCGCGCCCTTCCGGGTCGAAATCAGCAAAGAACTGCAGGAGGGAGAGAATACCCTGGAGATCAAAGTAGTGAACTCGTGGAACAACCGGGTGGCCGGCGATCAGATGTTCCCAGATAGAAAGCAGTACACCTATACCAATATTGATTTAAAATATGATTTCAGGGGCAGACCCATAGATGAGATTCCCCTTGAGCCATCGGGATTACTGGGGCCTGTGGATGTTCAGATTGCACAAATTCATGATTATAATTAATAAGCAGCGGATGAAGGCTTTTCTTTTTTTCGCCGATATTTTTTATCTGTTTCCTGGGTCACAGTCAATATGCAGAACTGGATAAAACCGATCCATTTTGTTTAAATAGGGCCTGCTGAAAACGTCCAGTGTTTTCAGCAGGCTATCCATTTCTACATAATCAACATAATAGTAGGAATTATCAATTGCAGAATCGGCCTGGTTTTCAATCTCAATACGTGCTCCCTCTTTAAAAGGCATATAGAAGTAGGATACCAAATGCTTTGTTTACATAACCGGCTCACCTGTGACTTCAAATATCAATCTGTTCAATGAAAATTTATTTCTCTCTTCTTCCGTTTTAAATCTAATAGTCAGGGTGTTAGAAATTTCACTTACTTCAAATTCGCATACATATTGTCTCTTTTCACGGGTCTTCTCCATGGCATAGGTATTAATCTCTTCACTTATCTGATTTTGTCTTTGCCACAGCGAGACTTCGCAACCTTCTGGTATTTTCTTATAATCCAGGTATAATTTATATTTTCCGGGAGGTATTTCATCAAGAAAAACTCTGATTTTAGATTCGTCCACTACTTTAAAAATATAGGTGTAACCGCCAGATGGCCCACACCATTCTGTTTTCATCTCTACATCTACCCAAAGATTGATCTTCATTGTTTGAGGGTAAAGCATAAAAGTAGTTGGGGTATATACTTTACTTAATTCATTAGTTGGCTCGGTAATCTCCTGCTTTGGAGTATCACAGTAATAGAATCCAAGGGTGGTATTTGAAACCGGTTCTTTATTCCCTTCCGGACCATGCTCCATGGTATAATCCAAACGGTCGTTGAAACATATTTTATCGGTCAGATGCCAGCGATAGGCGCCTGTCCTTCCAAATGCAAGGGAGTAACTTAGTGCGCCATGGATTGGCAGGCTCATGCCCCGGTCCCAGGTATCCAGAAACGCATACCACCCACCATTAAAATAGTCTTCTGAACCTGTCCCGTGAATTGCGTTTTCTCCATCCACAATGGCAATATCGTCTCCCTCAAAGAACAGGGTCATACCCGGATTAAGATTTTGCGTCTGCATTACCGTACCTACATAATGACCTTTTCCTTTCACCCGGGCCAGGGTCAAAGGCACGCCCTCTTCCGACTCCGGCACCCTGTTCCAGGCCACATATAATTTCCCCTCTTTTTTCTTATCACGTTTCCTGTTTGAATAATAGACATGTGTATTAAATCTCAATTCATTGGCAGGCCCGCCTTCCCGGTATATAAGTTCAATTGTTGCCTGCCGGTCGTAGGGCATTGGCAGATAACAGTAATTCATTCCGGGTTTTGTTCCACCCACGATGCTCTGCATGGAAGTTTTACCAAAAGCGTAGCCGAAAAAATCAGCAAGTGGTGTATATATGGCTGGTGTGCTTTCATTGTCATATGTGATCTTTATATCCACCAGGTTGCCTGTTCCCTCAAACAGTTCAGAATGATCGATCTCTATTCCGAGAATACGTCCCCCTTGTGCAGCACTGAATATGGTCTCTCCTCGCCCCGGGGTCAGCAGAACTTCGCTCTCCTCTTTCAACAGATCGGCAGATCGTTTTAGGATCGGTTCACCATTCCAAACGGCTGCCACATCGTCAAGTGCCTTTTTCTCATCAGCAGTTAAGTTAAAAGAGAAATTCTTAACTGTAGCGTGATCTGCTATTTCTCTATACTGAACCTGCAGAAAGCGCATGACATCTCCCCTGAAGACTATTTTGCAACCATTACTGTAGGGTATGGGAAGGTAGGAGTAATAACCTCCTAATTCGTTCATGCAAAGAGGCTTTACAAAGGGAAAAACGTTCCCTGAAAAGAGATCGGAAAAGCTTATCGAAAAACCTACATTTGCAGTATCACCAAAATAGAAGTCAAGGGTATCATGGCTAGGGGTTGGTGTCCAGATTCTATGGATTACCCCTTTCCCTTTTACATCGAAGATGACCAATGTACTATCTGCTTCACGCCTGATAAAAGAGTAGGTTCCTGCAAATCCATCATTGTTACCTCCTGTTCTGTCGTATGATGAAACCTGGAGACTTTTTGAATCATCACAATATTCCGGAAGGTTGTTTAAGTTGCTTAGCTTTTCTAATTCAGAAACAATTGAATGTACTGTTTTTAATTGTTGTCCATGCGTCACATTCATAAAGAGAGATGCCATGAATGACAAAATTACTACTGATAGTTTATACATAACGGGATCTTATTAATACGCTTCAACAATTGCCAGGAAACTCCAGTAGTTGTCTACAAGAAAACCTTCATACCCCCAGCATTCTCCATCCCAGGTTCTCCAGTCCGAGGTCATTCCGTTTTCACACTCTCCCTGGAAGTCCCCCTCCTCAAATGCTTTCAACATGGGAAACAGTATTTTCTCGGCATCACGCTTTCTGCCTAATTTGAACAAAGCACTTAGCGTGAAGTAGACATAGTTGCCTGAAGTTCCTCCGTTTTCATAATGTTGCCAACCGTCATTCAGTTCATTTGAGGTATGGCCGCCCCAACGCGGATCGTGATGTGTATAATCTTCCCTGGGAATAGAGATCAGATTGCCCGGTAGTCCCAATTCAAAATTTTTGAACCCAACCTCATCCATTTTGGCAAGCATGGCATCCATGATTTTGTCTCCTTGCTCTTTTGTTACCAGTCCGTAAGCAATGGCCATTCCATTTACAAAAGTGAAGTAGTAGTCGTGAAGCTCGCCATCTTCGCTTTTCCAACCTGCCAGCACACCCGTATCAGGATTGTAAAAGGTATTGTAATAATTGCGTTTCAGTTTTTCGGCAAATCCACTGTATTTTTCAGCCATCCCGGATTCCCCGGATTCCCGGCACAACCCTGAGAATTCCTTCAGGGCCCTGTATGCCAGACAATTTGAATAAGCATCCTTGTGTCCAAAACCAATGGTGTCCCACCAGTTGGCCGGGCGCATTTCAGGGCCTCCCGACCAGCTTCCCGAATTACCGCTGAATCCGTATTCAACGATGCCATCCCCGTCACAATCCCGGTCCACAATTTCCTCTGCCCATCTCTTCAGTCCGAGAAGGTTCTTTTTAAGCCATGGCTGGTTGTGGCTTCCCTGAACGTAATTGCAAGCTGCAATCAGAAGAGAAGGAAAGGCATCCAGGGAGCCTGATTGTCCTCCCCATTTCACCAGTTCAGTCCCCGGCACGTCATACAGGTAGCCTTTTATGCCATAACCTTTGTCTCCAGCAAGGTAACGGTCCACGGTCATCCCTACCAGGTCAATGGCCTTCAGATCATCCACCAGCTTGGGTGCATGCAGAGCTATATCTGAGTACCCGTACTGAACAAAAGCACAGGAATCACTGGAGGAGTTGTTTGAAAGCATCCCCAATTCCGGATTCACCTGGAAGGTATTGATATAGTTTCTTCTGTAACCATCAAAACGGCTATCTCCAACAATTTCTTTCAATTCCGGATAGATGGCTGTTATTTCGAAATGGTACTCAACGGTCTGGCTCTTTTCATCTGCAGCAGGAAAAGAGATACGGACAAACGGAACAGTGACATTCATCCTTTTGGAGAGGTAGTCCAGCGACTTCACCTGTTCGGATCGCACACTCAGTGATCCCATATCCGGCAGGTGGATGAGACAGGGAGTACTGATTTTGTTCTTTTGGGGAACCAGTCCAAGCAGGGTTACGTGGTTTTCCCTCTGGTTAAAATTGATGACCCAGGGGGTGTTGTCTCCTGTGAAATTTGATCGCAAAATGAACCCTTTCCGGGATGGAATAAACTCCCATGCAGCTCTATTCTGATCCGTTTTGATGAAGTACCTGGTAATCCCATCGCTTGTTTCAGAAATGAAAGTGGTTTGGGCCCCATGGACCGGAAGGAGTGGGCTGTGATCAAGTTTTGATTTTCCCAGGGAGTCCACAGAGAAGAAATCAAACTTTGGAAAAGCAGGATTCAGCTCAAATCTGAAATATTTAGAACTGTTCCGGAACGGTGTCCGGGCTATGAGGTTGCGAATCGGTCCTGCGGACAATAATACTCCGGTTAATGCCAGCCTTTTCAGGGCAGCTCTTCTGTTAAGTATCATCTCTTAAGTTTAAATAAAAACATTCATGTTCTTAGTCTCAGTTTCGATCAGGATGTCGTCCCCACTCATAGCGCCCCTCTGGAATAAATCCGGGATTTGGTACCGGGAATTCAGCCTCGCAATCATCGCGCCATGCCTCCAGTATATCGTATAATTCATTTGTAATTTCCTGTTCCGATTGGCTCAGATCGGTGGTTTCCCCAATATCATTTTCCAGATTGTAGAGGTAACGCTGATCGTTAACCAGATTGTGAATCAACTTCCATTTCCCTTTGCGGATGGCACTTGCAGGTTCATCGTGATGGTACACCGGGTAGTGCCAGAAGATGGCTCTGTCCGGATCTGGTTCCGCTCCCTCCAAAAGACCCACCAGACTTATGCCGTCAAATACCTGCTCATCAGGGAGTACTACTCCGGCCAGTTCGGCAAAAGTCGGAAGAAAGTCCACACTTGAGATAAGGGAACTGTTCACTTTGCCGGCTTCCAATTGACCCGGCCACCAGGCAATAAAAGGTTCCCGGATCCCCCCTTCATAAACAGTTCCCTTTTCAGCCCTGAGGGGAGCATTGGAAGAGGCTACATAAAGAAGGGTGTCTCCTTCATATATATGCTGCCTTTCTTTGGCCAGAAGAGGGATCTGATCAAATCGGCTTATAAGGCCACCATTGTCGGAGAAGAAGATCACCAGCGTACTTTCTACCAGCTCAAGTTCCTCCAGTTCCCGGAAAATCCTTCCAAGGCTGTTGTCCACATGCTCCACCATGGCAGCATAAACAGCATTGCAGGGATATCCCTCCACCTTCTCCTTGTCCAGGTACTTCTCAATCAATATGGAATCGGCATCAAGCTGTACATGCACATCATAGTGGGCCAGGTAAAGAAAAAAGGGATTCTCCTGATGATCCCGGATAAAGTCAAGGCTCAAATCAGTTAATGCTTCTGAAAGTGGGGTGCCAGGTTCTACCTGGATCGGTGTACTCATCCTGCTGGCATACGAGAAGAATCCGCCACCCTTGTATACATTTACCGTTTCAAAACCCTGGTTCCCTGGCTGGTGCCTGTCCTCAAAGCCCAGGTGCCATTTCCCAAAATAGCCTGTGGCATATCCTGCATCCTTCATTATTTCGCCCATGGTGATAATTTCCTCCGGCAGGTACTGTGTACGATTGCTTGGTACAATAAGCTCCTCATAGGGTCTCCAGTGACCTGTAATAAAATCTGTAATCCCCACCCTCGCCGGGTATTGACCGCTCATAATGCTGGCCCTCGTAGGCGAACAGACCGGACATGCGGCATAGGCATCGGTAAACCGGATTCCCTCCTCCGCCATGCGGGTAAGATTGGGCGCTTCATTGAAGAGATTGCCATAGACAGGCAAATCGGCCCATCCCATATCATCGGCCAGGATGAAGATGATATTCGGCCTGGCCCCGGAAAGGCTTGTTTTGGGATCAACTTTACAAGCAGATTGTATTAAAGTAAAGAAGCATGCTAGAAGCAGGTGGATTGGGATGCATCGCTTTCTCAACATTGGGACAGAAATAATTTGAACAAAGTGAATTATAAAAATAAGTATATTTATATCAGTTGAATCTCTCAATCAAATTTTGTTGCTCACCAATCAAAGAATAATGGAAAACAGAAGAACTTTTATCAAAAAAACAGCCATTGGAACCGCCGGAGTTTCAGTGGGGCTAACTGCTTTTTCGGCTAAGTCTTACGGGCGTATCCTTGGAGCCAACGATCGGATTAATATGGGAGTCATCGGTCTTAGAGGGCGTGGGAAAGGCTTAATGAACGGTTTCTCCGCGATGTATGGCGACGGGGTCTTTATTAAAACCGTCTGCGATGTAGACTCTGAGTACCATGAATCCTCCAGGGAGCTGGTAGCTGAAAAACAGGACGGAAACAAGCCTGATGCTGTACAGGACCTGCGTAAGGTATTCGAAGATCCTGAAATTGATGCGGTGGCCATGGCCACGCCGAATCACTGGCATGCATTGGGCACCGTATGGGCTTGCCAGGCCGGGAAACATGTCTATGTGGAAAAGCCCAGTTCACACAATATTTGGGAAGGCAGGAAAATGGTGGAAGCAGCCAGAAAGTACAACAGCCTGGTACAGGTGGGTTTTCAGAACCGCTCCATATCCAATGTGATGCAGGCCATGAATTTTTTGCATAATGGTGGCATTGGTGATGTGTTTATGGCGCGTGGAACGTGCTTTAAGCCCAGAGATTCATTTGGGATTTCGCTAGATAGTGAAGCACCGGCCAGCCTGGATTATGATATGTGGCTGGGACCGGCAAGCTACCGTCCTTACAATGAAAAGCGGGGGCACTACAACTGGCACTGGCACTGGAATACGGGAAATGGGGATACAGGGAATCAGGGTCCCCATCAATTTGATATTGCACGCTGGGGGCTGGGTAAGAAGGTACACCCGGTTAAAGTGCAGTCCATGGGTAACATCTTTGGTGTTTCACCCCAGGAATGTTCTCAGGAGACCCCCAATACTCAAACTTCGATCTTTGAATATGAGGACGGAAAAATCCTGGAATTTGAAACCCGTGGGCGTTTTACCAATAGCGAAGCTCCTTCCGGGGTAAAGATCGGGAACCTCTTTTATGGGACCGAAGGATGGATGGAGATCAATGGCTCCAGCTGGAAGGCTTACTATGGACGAGAGGAGGAACCGTTTGCCGGTTCTGGTATGGAAGCCGGGGATGCCGCTGTGGGTGGAGACAAGAGTTTCAGGGCTGCTCCAGGCGGTGGAGGACATTTCTCCAACTTTATTGCAGCAGTGAAATCAGGTCAGCGCACCGATCTCACCTGTGACATTCTGGTAGGTCATATGTCTACCTGTCTGCCACACCTGGGCAACATCGCTTACAGGGTGGGAGAGACCCTGGAATTCAACGGAGAGTTTGAAAAGTTTATTGATAACCAGGAGGCCAATATGTTGTTGACCAGGAAATACAGGCATCCTTATGTCATACCACAGGTGGTATGAAAGTTAGAAAGTTAGATAGTTAGAAGCATAGTAAAGCAAATAAAACATGAGAAAACTTCAGAAGCTGGCCACCGTGCTGGCAATATGTATAATGTTTGCCGGATGTGACTCCTCCATAAGTCTTTTTGATGGCAAGAGCCTGGAAGGGTGGGAGTGTGATCCCCTGGAGCAGGCAGGCGATTGGAAAGCTGTGGATGGTGAGCTGCTGGGAGAGAATCCTGGTGAGCAGGCTTCCATTATCTGGACCGGGCAAAGATTCAGAGATTTCGAGGTAGAACTGGATTATATCACCATGACAGATGATTACGATTCGGGGATCTTTATCCGTGGCTTAAGCCACCAGGTGCAGATCGGAATCTCCAGGTCGCTTCAAAAGGATATGACCGCCTGTATCTATGCCCCTGAAGATGAGCAGGGATCTTATCCGGGCCAGACCGATAAAGTGACTGATATTCACAAGATCATGGAATGGAACCATCTTAAAGTAATTGTCACAGGTAAGCGTATCCAGACTATTCTCAATGATGAGCCCATGGTAGACTATACCGGCATTGTATTGGTGGATGAAGGCCCCATAGGCCTGCAGCTACATGGTGGAGTGCATATGTCGGTAAAGTTCAAGAATATCAAGGTTCGCGAACTGTAGCGGCTGCAATAAAGCAAATAGAAAAATAAGTGATTAAAGAAATACTGATATGAAAAGAATAAATCAAGTTATCCTTCTTCTCATGGTCGTGGCAATCATGCCTGGCTGCAAAACAAACAGCAGCAGCACTGCAGCTAAGGTGGAGTTAAAAAAGAATGAAGCGGGTTACCATCGCCTTTATGTAGACAATCAGGAATTTTATGTGGAAGGTGCGGGACTTGAGTTTGGTAATATTGAAGCTCTGGCTCAGTACGGAGGGAATTCTTTCAGAACCTGGCGTACAACAAATGAAAATGAAGATGCCATGGATGTTCTTGATCATGCCCATGAAAATGGTTTGATGGTATTGATGGGACTGGATGTTGCACGGGAGCGACATGGATTTGATTATGATGATCCGGTGGAAGTCAAAAAGCAGTTTGATTTCATTAAAGGTGAAGTTGAGCGTTTAATGGACCACCCGGCGCTGTTGGGCTGGGCCATTGGGAATGAACTAAATCTTGAAGCGGAGAACCTGAAAGTCTATGATGCGGTCAATGTTATTTCCAGGATGATACACGATATTGACCCGAATCACCCTACCACCACTACAACGGCAGGAATAGGCAAACGGGAAGTGGATTATATGAAGGAGAACTGTACGGATATTGATTTTCTGTGCATACAGATGTATGGAGATATCGTAAATCTTCAGACGCGCATCAGTGATGCAGGATGGGAAGGACCCTATATGGTTACAGAATGGGGTGCCACAGGCCACTGGGAAGTAGCCAGAACCGAATGGGATGTGGCTATTGAGCAAACCAGTAAGGAGAAAGCCGAGGCTTTTATTGATAGGTATAAGATTGCCATCAAGTCAGATCCTGTAAATTGTATGGGGTCATATGTATTTCTCTGGGCACAGAAGCAGGAACGGACCCCTACCTGGTATGGTATGTTTCTGGCAAACGGAAATGTAACGGAGACTGTTGATGCCATGCAATATGTATGGACCGGGGCATGGCCTGAGAATCGCTGTCCCACCCTGGAGTCATTTATCCTGGATGAGCTTACAGCTTACGATAACGTCAGGTTAAAGGCAGGTGAAAAATATGTAGCCACAGTGCTTGCTTCAGATTACGAGAATGATCCCATTATTTACAAATGGGAGGTTCTTCCGGAAAGCACCGACCTGGGTATGGGAGGTGATTTTGAAAGTCGACCGGAAACACTCTTATCCATTGAGGTAAGTGAGGCTGAAATAGAGCTTGAAGCCCCTAAGAATCCAGGAGCATACAGGCTATTTGTATATGCCACAGATGATGGAAATAGATCTGCAACGGCAAATATTCCATTTTTTGTGGAGGAGTAGTTGTTGATCGACTCCTTACAATGATGCTTTTAACTCTTCCCTTCCCAGTTTGGGATCGGCCATAATTTTTGTATTCAGGTCATCCAGTGCATTTTTTACTGCCCTTTGATGGGGCAGGCGCGTGGACAAACTGTAAAGTCCTATCAGTTTCTTTCCACGCCCGATACCCCGGTGGATGACAATCACGCTATTTGCATCATTAAAGAAGGTGGCTTCCACCTCTACATCGGTGATTGATGTGGCGAAGGGAATTCCAAGGAGGGTTCCTATACCGAGGGTAAGAATATTTAGAGCAGTTCCAATGTTGGCCCGATTCTTTTCATGGTAGTAGATGATGCTCATCTCAACAGAACCCTGTGTGTCTTCACCCGGGGCCACAAGCTGCTCCTCCATGTAAAACTTCAGGAAGCGAAAAGCATCAGTAACTTTAATATCGGATATATACATGGAGGAGATCTGTTCCACGCTTTCATCATCAAGGCCCATGATTTCGGTTGTGTACAGATTCCCCATGGTTTGGTATGAAGCTGAAATCTCATTCATATTGACAAAGGTTTCCATGGGGGGGAGCCTGTAACTGTTCTCAAAGGGGAAGGTGTAGACTGACTTCTGGGCAAACAGAAGGGTGGTCGTACATATTAGGAAAAACAGTATGGCTGGAATATAGTATGTTTTTTTCATGGCAAGTGGTTTTTGTCATTGGAATGCCTTAACTACCGCAAATAGTGTTCCGGAATTTTATTAACTTTCTGGTCCTAACAAAACAGCACAAGAGATCCTATGAAAAGAAGAGATTTTATCCAGAAAAGCGCAACAGCTGCAGCTGCAACAGGACTGATAACTGCACTTCCCGGTACACTGAGTGCCTCCTCAAGAATCCTGGGTGCCAATGAAAGAGTCAATGTGGGTGCTATCGGATTGAATGGCATGGGAATGTCCGATCTGAGATCTTTTCTGAAGATGGACGGAGTGGAATGTCTGGCGCTTTGCGATGTGGACCGTAATGTATTGGATAAGCAGGCAGCTGTGGTGGAAAAGATCCAGGGTAAGAAAGCCGTTTTGTACGACGACTACCGCAAGTTGCTTGAGCACAAGGATCTGGATGCCGTCATTATTGGCACACCTGATCACTGGCACACCTTGCCAATGATAGAGGCCTGCCAGGCCGGATTGGATGTGTATGTGGAGAAACCCATAGCCAACTCCATCGAGGAGATCGATTTAATGATAGCCGCCCAGAAAAAATATGGAAGCGTAGTACAGGTGGGACAGTGGCAGCGAAGCGATCCCCATTGGAAAAACGCAGTTGATTTCGTGCATAGTGGGAAACTGGGAAGAATCAGGACGGTAAAAGCGTGGGTATACCTGGACTGGAAACATATGCTGCCCGTACAACCTGATGCACCTGAGCCCGCGGGGGTGGATTATGATATGTGGCTGGGACCGGCACCCAAGCGTCCCTTTAATATCAACCGTTTTCATTTCAACTTCCGCTGGTACTGGGATTACGCCGGTGGCTTGATGACCGATTGGGGGGTACACTTGTTGGATTACGCTCTCTATGGAATGAATGAGTATGTACCCAATTCGGTGATGTCTTCGGGTGGTAAATTTGCCTTCCCGGAAGATGCCAGGCAAACCCCCGATACCCAGTTTGCCATGTATGAGTTCAATGATTTTGCCCTGCTCTGGGAATCAACTCTTGGTATCGGACAAGGCAACTATGGTCGCGCCCATGGTGTATCCTATATTGGTGAGAATGGTACCCTTGTGGTGGACCGCCAGGGCTGGGAGGTGCTTGCTGAAGCTCCCCAGGGGAAACCCAGGATGGAAGCAGTACCTCTGATCAAAAAAACCGGAGCCAGCGGACTGGACCTGCATGTAAAGAACTTCCTGGAGTGTATGAAAACCAGGGAGACACCCAATGCCAGCGTGGAGATCGGTGGACATATTGCACGGATCGCCCAGCTGGGTAATCTGGCGCTTAGGACAGGCCATAAAATTTTCTGGGACGGAGATAAAGGCGAAGTAGTCGGAGATGAAGAGGCAGCAAAACTTACCCGTGCCAACTATCGTGCACCCTGGGAGCTACCTAAATTGTAAAGGAATTAAGATTCGGATTAAAACCTGCCGGTAAGGCTGTAATCGCTTGTATTGCAGTAGATTTGACTGAAAAAGGAGAAACCTACGCGGTTGGTCTCCATTCTCCGGTCGACCCGAAGGATGGCATGGTTCTTTTTTACTGCAAAGTGTTTTTGAATCCGTTCATCAGCTGTAATGGCCTGAATCTTCTGCTCCCCACCCTTTACCTCTAGCTGGTAATGTTTCCGTAGAATTTCGAAGAGGGAACGGTTTTCAAAGGTCCGTGAGGTAAAGCGGGGCAGATTCAGGTTGGGGATCATGGTGATGTCGTAGAAGACAGGTAAGTCATTGATCAGCCTGAGCCGCTCCATGTAGATACAGCCCATGCTTTTTTCTTTTTCGTTGATTTCAAAGCCAAAGGCCTGTTCCCAGCTGATAATTTTAGGTTTAACAATGATTCTGGTTGTAAGATTATCCTGTCCAATGGCCGAAGTGGTTCCGGTTAAGGAGAGGATGCCGATCCCTTTGGGCTGACCCTGCACTATGGAGCCCAAGCCCTGATGCCTGAGGATGAATCCGTCATTTACCAGCATATCCAGAGCCTTACGCACCGTGGGGCGCGTCAGATGGTGTGCTGCACACAACTCATTTTCGGAAGGGAGCAGGTCCCCTCTCTGATAGGTACCATCCTCCATCAGCGTTCGCAGCTTTTCATACAATTTCCGGTAGGAGGGAGCTTCTTTTACAGCCATGGTTCCAACATAAGATATGTAAACATCAGCAAATTTAGTTGTAAATATAAGTAAAGGAATAATATTTTCAAAATACACTTTATAAATAGAGACATAACAAGCAGTAAAACAGCGAAATATACATATTTTGCAGGTTTATACTAATTAATTTTTGTAATAGAGAAAAAGCTATTATATTTGCACTTGTATAGACAAGTAAAAGAAAATACAATGGCCAATGCAGTAATAATGCCCAGGCAGGGACAATCGGTGGAGAGTTGCATTCTGACCGAATGGTATAAATCGGTTGGAGACTCAGTCTCTAAAGGCGATTTGCTTTTTGCTTATGAAACAGATAAAGCCGCTTTCGAAGAGGAGGCTCCTGAGGATGGGGTCCTTCTGGTCCGCTTTTATGAAGAGGGTGATGAGGTGCCGGTATTGTTGAATGTGGCTGTGATTGGAGCAGAAGGAGATGACTTTGAAGCGTTTCGTCCGGAAGGAGGAGCGGCTGCAATCGCAGAGACTGTTTCAGACCCTGAGCTCACAGTGAAAGCGGATGTCAGCCCATCAGCTGAAACTGTTTCAATCCATCAGCCAGGAAGCAATGGCTCGTCGATCTCTCCCAGGGCACGTAAACTGGTAAAGGAAAAGCGAGTGGTAAGGGAAGCTCTGGCAGGTACTGGTCCAGGCGGACGTATTATTGAGCGGGATGTAGTTGAAGCAATAAGACAGGGCAAGGTACTTACCCCACTTGCACAAAAGAAAAAGGAGGCAGAAGGATTAACAGTTCCCTGCGACCGTCCTGACTGTGGTAAGTATAAAGCAAGTGATCTGGTAGCGTCATCTTCTGCTTCAGCCACCACTACTTCAGGCGAAGGAACAGGATCTTTTTCAGATGAGCCTCTAAGCAATATAAGAAAGATCATTGCAGGTGCCATGCATCGTTCTTTGCAGAATTCTGCGCAGTTGACTCACCACCTCAGCGCCAATGCAGCACTTATGTTGCAATTGAGACGTGAAGTGAAAGTAAGACAGGAGGGAGGGTATCCCTACAACATCACTCTTAACGATATGGTGTGTTATGCGGTGGTGCAGAGCCTCTTGCTGCATCGTGGAGCCAATGCTCAATTTTTGGGCGAGCATATTCGCATATTCGATCAGGTGAATCTGGGACTGGCTGTGGATACGGATCGCGGCTTGATGGTTCCGGCACTGCTGAATGCCGATCGCTACTCTCTTCCCGAACTTTCAGTTCGCTTGAAGGAGATTGCCGAAAGCTCCAAAAAAGGAAGCATATCTCCCGACCTTCTTTTGCCTGAAGCAGCCACCTTTACCGTTTCAAATCTGGGCAATTATGGGGTGGAGATGTTTACCCCGGTCATTAACCTGCCTCAGGTGGGCATCCTGGGAGTGAATACAATTATTCAGCGACCTACTACATTGGCCGACGGAAGTTTTGGATTTCAGCCTTTTATGGGATTGTCACTTACCTATGATCACAGGGCGATTGATGGAGGACCAGCCACACTGTTCCTGGCCGAAATCAAGAAGCAGATCGAGCAACTCTCACCAAACCTACTCTAAAATCATTAACTACTAACG
>Ga0164315_10001187_pt1 | contig 19476 bp, 14 predicted proteins | sample GuaBasSedimGuay6_FD_113737 | JGI IMG/M metagenome (GOLD analysis project Ga0164315, IMG submission 113737) | Subseafloor sediment microbial communities from Guaymas Basin, Gulf of California, Mexico - Guay6, Core 4569-2, 0-3 cm | ecosystem: Environmental > Aquatic > Marine > Hydrothermal vents... | reverse complement strand
GATTACTCTTTTTACTCGCAACTTTAAAGGAGCAGTAACACAAATGGTTTTGTCAAAATATTTTTGTTGCGAATACTCAAAAATTATTGCTGACTCATGAATAGAGTAGGAGGTATGAGAGTTTTCCTCAAGCCATGAGTGGTATTTCTCAAATACAATTGGGTGCAGAATATTTGTTAATTGCTCCAGTTTAGCTTTGTCATTAAACACAATATTGGCCAGTATTTTAAAGTCAACTTCATCATTTTGATTAAATACATCTCCTCTAAAAATTGTATGTATTTTTTCTTTTACATCTTGTAAACCATAAAGGGATTTAGCCTCTGTATCAGCATAAAATACAGGAATATCTAATGACTCGAAGATTTTTGAAACTGTAGTCTTTCCGCTGCCAATATTACCAGTTAGGCCTAGTTTAATCATTACTTAAGGATTAAAAATTCGATTTCAGATGGCTGTAATCTAATTCCATTAACAAAATCAGGCTTTTCAATAACTTCAAGTTGTAATTTATTTGCTGTCAGCACATCAGTATTTTTCAGATTTGCACTTACATTAAATTGAGATTGAATTACATTGGAAAAATCTTTCTGTGCTACCGTGAAAAATATTTTAACAGTATTTGGGAACACTTTCACATGGTATTTTATATTACTAAGGTCGATGGGGATTTCCAGACTTGACTCAGTAAACTTTTCAACGTTTGCCTTTATGTTTGTCTTATCAACTGATAGGTTAAGGAAATTGGTATTTGGGTTTACAAGACTAACATTTTCATCAATATCATCAGAGATATTAAGTAAGGAAGTGTTGCTTGTGTAAATAAAATCTAATGTATCAAGAATATTTTTAGGGCCAAATACCGTAATTTCAGCGGGTGTTATTAGTATATCGCTGTAAAGATTAAAAGGTGATAAAAAGTTAAAGTTCATTTTGTTTATCACAGTCACTTTTTTCTCAAAAAGAGCCTCCAACTGAAACTCAAGTCTTTGTCTTGAAATTTCAATTTGATCCAGAGGAACTCCAATGATTTCAGCAAGCCTTTCTTTTACAGCATTTGTAGAGATAAAGTAAATATCTCCATCCAAATGAATTATTTCAAAGTTTACTAAATCAACATCAAGGTTTGATAAATCTTCTGTTAAAACTAACTTCAACATTTCAAAACCTTTGGCATTTATGTTAATATTGACATTAGTATCAATTAAACTTGTAAGCATTTTTTCTGCAGGGGCATTTGTGTAATTCAGTTTAAGCAGATAGGATTCATTGTAAGGTTCAGATAATTTAATTAACAGCCAGAAGAATGCTGCAATTAAAACACAGATAATAAAAACAAAATGACTACCCTTCCTTCTTTTTTCAGAGGGTATTAGTCCTGATTTCGGACTGATTGAAGAAATATTGTGTTTTGCCAAAATGCTTAAAAATAAAATTCCGGAGCATAAAAATAAGCAATACTCCGGAACTGTATAAAATTTATTTTAAAGGATAATCCTTTATTTCTTTTGTCCAATATCACTACTGTCCAATACTAATGCGCTTTTCTCGATGGTCAGTTTAATCTGATTACCTGCATCAAGAACAACACTAGTCTCTTTAATTTCAGCAACTTTTCCATGAACTCCACCTATTGTGATTACTTTGTCACCTTTCTTAAGGTTCTCCCTGAAATTTTTCTGCTCTTTGTTTTTCTTGGTTTGTGGTCTGATAAAGAAAAAATAAAAGACAATAAGGATTAAAAATAGGGGTAGCATCGACATCCAACTGTTTTCGCCTTCGCCACCAATCTGTAATAGTACTAATAAAAATTCCATGTTAATATGATTTATGATTAATTTTTCTGTGGTAAAACAACCTGAGTTTTAACTCTCAAAATTGTTCTGTTTGGCTCTGTATTAGCCAATATTGTTATTGTTTTATTTTGTATTCCCTTTTTATGATTACTATCAAAAGTAGCAACAATGTATTCTACTTCGCCTGGCTGAATAGGTTTTTTAGGATATTTACTCACTGTACACCCACAACTACTACTAACCTTTGAGATTAACAATGCTGATCCTCCAGTATTTTCAAATTTGAAACTGTAGGTAACCTTTTCTCCTTGAATAATTTTACCAAAATCATGTTCCATTTTTTCGAATGCGAAAGTAGGCAGGTCACCAGTCTCACCATCGCCATCAGCAGTTTTAGTGTTGTTTACCAAATCAGTTGATATTTTACTATCCTGATTGTCACATGAATACATGCCTAATAAGGCTATTGCTGAAACGATTAAAATTAAATTCTTCATAATATCTATTTTAATATGAACCACCTCTGATTATTGATACAGATCCTTTGTAAACTTCTTCACCTCGCGGCCCTGATGCTTTGAGCACGTAGTAATAAACTCCTTCTGAAAGGTTCCCTCCATCCCAGTCATTTTGATAATCATCATCTCTGAAGATTACCCTTCCATGTCGATTAAAAACTACTAAATTAGTATTTTCATAATAATGATTAGGTATGTAGAAGCCATCAACAAGGTCGTCCGACTTAAGACCTTCACCCCCTTCACCACCAGAGTTTGAGGAGGGTTCAGTAATTACAAATTTATCGTTTACCCCATCTCCATTAGGAGTGAAAACATTAGGAATAGACAGTTGCATTGGTATTACACTTACCGTATGTACAAATGTTGTGTCACATCCCTGATCGTTGACTGCCGTAAAAACAATCATATATTCTTTACCACCTTCTCCAATCTCAATGTCGGTTAAATAAAAACTATGTATTGGGTTAGGAAGGTACGAATTTGCTGTATCATTATCATCATTAAAATCCCAGAAATAATTTGATAGAGAAATGCTGTCCGCTGAAAGATTGATAAACGAAAACTCGATATGTGGTTTTTGTACAAATGCAGTATCCGGATCGGCATAAAGTTCAACTTCAGGATTGTCGTGAGCTTCTGTCCAAACTGTATCCTGCTCGTAACATCCATAATTATCTTTAACTGTGATGCTGTAATTTTGATGGGCCTTTAGTCCAAGCGCAACCGTAGAATCACCAGGAGCAATTTGAATGGGTTTTACATCCCAGAAATAATGATATTCATCAGGCTCAAACTCGCCAGTTGCTGTTGCTCTAACTTTGGCAATATTTCCATTGTCTTCGTCGCCGTTGGTGCAGGTTAGTTGTAACTGTTCAAACTCAATATAAATTTCAGGTCTTGTAGTAACTAGGTAAGGATCACTTGTACAATCCAAACCAGAACTTTCATTGATAACAGTAACTGTAAAAAGTGATTGGTCATTAATCTGAACTAGAATTGATGAAGTTGGACCACCAACTACTTTACCATCCTTTTTCCATTCATATGTACAACTTGCGCACTCTTCAACACTTAATTCAAAACTAACATTTCTACAAACAGGTATGCTGGTGTCGATATTAATATCGCAATTTTGTGCTTTGCTATCAATGGACGATAGCATAAGTAGCGCAATAACGGTAATAAAAATTGGTTTATTTCCATTACTCAAAAACATTAATATTTTCGACTTCAGACTCATGTATTTTTAGATTTGCAAAAGTATAAATTATTCCGTTTCATTTATTCGGATTCTTGAAGTCTAAAATAAACCATAGTCGAGCATTACCAGAGTGCAATGTTCGACAACCTCAATATTATCTTTTTTAAGGATATTAGCGAATTCTGAATTTTCTGCTCCAGGATTAAATACCACTCTTTTAGGCTTCAATCCCAGCACATAATCATAATATGTACTTTGTCGTGCTGCTCCCAGGTACATAGTAACAGTATGAATGTCGTTGAATTCAGGCTGACCAGTTTCTATTGTTGTTCCACTTACTTCACCATCTTTTAAGCCAATAGATGAAACCTTGTGGCCGTAATCGTTTAGTTTTCTAATAGCCTTATTAGAATATCGTTCTGGTTTCACACTTCCTCCAATAACAAGGGTGTGTTTTTTATCATTTTTCATAAACAAAATATTCGCTGCGAAAATAGTTTATTTCCCCAACGTATGGAATTTATTTTTATTGTTGAATCCGATATATTAAATATGAAAAAGTATTACTAACATATTGATAAACAGGATTTAAAATCAGTAGGTATTGTAAAACTGCTTATTGTCAGTCTTATTAAAAACCTGAAAAAAATGATATTTATTTAGAGTTTGTAAATGAAGCCATAATGTATCTGGCAAATAAAGTTTGCTATCCTCAACTTGGGGACTGGATTGTTAATAGAGTTTTGCAGCGCAAAGTAATAAAGCATTTATCCAAACTAATCCTTAGTGGAAGTGTGGGTGTAAAGTCACAAATAAAAATTGATTCTGATGATGGATGCCTTGTTATTATTCAGGAATATGTATCATTAAATCTTTGCAAAACAAAACTTTTCTGAAATTTGAAAATGAAAGCGAATTATAATCTATGGCTCGCTTTTTCTATTGAAATTTAATTTTTGATATGCTGATATTAATATTTAGAGTATTAAATACAAATACCAGACTATTTTCAAATAGATTTTTTTTTATTTTTACAGAGTGGATTAAAACAACACTTTTAAAAATAGTCTAAATGGTAGAGAAGAAAACGTCGCGTGATTGGTCAGGAAAAACTATTCTTGTAGTAGAGGATACCGATACAAGCATAATGTATTACAAGGCAGCATTAAAAAGAACTAAAGCAAAACTTTTTTATGCTCAAAATGGTATTGAAGCAATTGATATTATTAAAGAAGATGACAAAATCGACTTAGTTTTAATGGATATTAATATGCCTGTAATGAATGGCATAGAAGCAACAGAAGAAATTAAAAAAATAAATCCTCATATTCCAATAATTATTCAAACAGCCTATGTTCTTAATGATGAAAGAATTAGAAGTTTTGAGGCTGGTTGTGATGGTTTTATGGCAAAGCCCGTAAAAATTCATCAGTTAATTACAACCATGGAAGAATTATTATAAAATTAGAGGCAACAAATGAAAATTTACAGACCAAGCTTTTTTAATACCAAACTTAGAACGAAGTTTTTACTTTACATTCTTACTACTACCATCGCAATATTTTTGGTAGTAATTTTTTACATAGTTTCTAAAACGGAAAATTACGCCTCTGAAAGAGCATATAATTTTGTTGATGCCAATGCCAGAGAATATGCCAATATGGTTAGATCTGAATTGGAAGGTGACTTTGCAGTTGCCAGAACAATTGTCCTTACTTTTTCTGATTACCGAAAATACACAAGAGATCAAAGGGCGGGTATGTACAATAAAACGCTCTCAACGGTGCTGGAGAATAATCCAAAATATATTTCTGTGTGGGGAGACTGGGAATTAAATAATATCGATCCAACCTATAAAAAAGAACATGGTCGAGAATCTTCTACCTTTTACCGTGAAGAAGGTGAGATAAAACACATAACAGAAATTATTGATACCGCTGACAACCCAAGCGGTGTTTATTATGATATTAAAGCAAACCCCACTGAAATTCTTACGGAGCCATACTACTATTCATATTCAGGAAGTAAAACTGACGAAATACTTGAGGCAAGTGTATGTATCCCAATAATTGATGAAGGAAGATATATTGGATTAGTAGGTCTAGATGTGGAATTGAAAGAGATTGAAGAGATTACAAATAACATTAATCCATTTGAAGGAAGTTATTCAGTAATGATTTCATCTGAAGGTATGTTATTTAACCATTCGCAGTTAAATCAACTTCAACTTAAAAATATAACTGATATTGATATTGCAAGTGATTTGGATTTTGATATTTTAAATAGATTAAAAACAGGAACAAGTTTCTCTTATTTTCATGAGGATAAAGAAGGAGATAATTTTTATGTTTCTTTTGCTCCTTTAACTCTGGGTAATTCTCCAAACTACTGGTATTTAGGAATAGTTGTGCCAAATGATGTGATTCTTGAAAAGGTTAGACACGATTCACTTATTTCTTTTATTATTGGTATTCTTGGAATTTTAATATTGGCAATAATTACATGGATGGTAGCCCGAATGATAACAAAACCTCTTATTCGTACTACTGAGGTGTTGAATAATCTGGCAAAGGGAAACGTAAAAGAAACTAAAAATATAATAATAAATACCCACGACGAACTGGCTGAAATGGGACGTGCAGTAAATACTCTCATCAGTTCTTTAAAAGCCAGTACTAGTTTTGCTAACAGTATAGGTGAGGGTAACCTGGATGAGAAATTTAAGCCTTTAGGTAAGAATGATTTACTGGGAAATGCATTGGTTAATATGCGCAACCGACTCAGGGAACTTAAGTCAATCACCGATAAAAATAATTGGTTACAGGAGTCGATTGTAAAAGTAAGTGAGGTGTTGCAGGGTGAGAAGTCATTCGAACAATTGGGAACTGAAATACTGATCAGTTTTGCTGAAATCCTTGATATTCCTATTGCTGCCATTTATTTTAATGAGAAAAAAGTATTTAAACTGGTTGCATCTTATGCGTTTGAAAATAGTGATTCTAGTTCAACAAAGTTTAAGTTTGGTGAAGGCTTGGTAGGGCAGGCTGCTCTCGAGCAAAAGGCACTTATATTTAATGAAATACCCGAAAACTACTTTGCAATAAAATCTGGCTTGGGTATGAGCAAGCCAACAAGTATTTTAATTGTCCCATTGATTTATCAAAGGGAGGTTGTGGGAGTAGTTGAACTTGGTTCAATACACACCTTTAATGACGATCAGCTAGGGTTTGTAAATCAGGTTTCCGAAAGTATTGCAATTGCCTTTAGGTCAATTAGTTTAAGGACAGAAATGCAGGAACTGCTCTCTAAAACTCAGATAATGGCTGAGGAATTAAAGGAGCAGCAGGAAGAGTTAGTGACTTCAAATTCGGAACTTAAATCACAGACAGAAGCATTACGAGTTTCTGAAGAAGAACTTCAGCAACAGCAGGAGGAGCTTAGAGTTACAAACGAAGAACTAGAAGTAAAAACAAAATATCTGGAGGAACAGAAAGCAAATATTAGTGAGAAAAATCTTGAACTGGAAAATGCACATAACGACCTGGAAAGGAAAGCAAATGAATTGGGTGTTGCAAGTAAATACAAGTCAGATTTCTTAGCAAATATGTCGCATGAACTTCGTACACCATTAAACAGTTTACTTATCTTATCTCGCGATCTTGCTGATAACAGTACCAAAAACCTTACTGAAGACCAAGTAGAAGCTTCGGAAATTATTAACCGAAGTGGAAAAGACCTCTTAACAATGATAAATGACATTCTTGATTTATCTAAAATTGAATCAGGAAAAATGACCATAAATGTTGAGGATGTTGAAATAAAAAATGTTGCTGATACTGTTTTGCATTATTTCAAACCTTTAACAAATCAAAAGGGTATCTCTCTCGATGTGGAAATTGACAATAAGCTTTCTGAAACTGTTCATACCGATCAGCAGAAACTTGAGCAGATTATTAAAAATTTCGTTTCCAATGGCATTAAATTCACTTCCCAGGGAGGAATCAAGGTAAGATTCCATAATATTGATGAAGATATTGAATTGAGCTTTAGCGGAATAGAAACTTCTAAAGGCTTTGCAGTATCTGTGGAAGACACTGGAGTGGGAATACCAAAAGATAAACAATCACAAATATTTGAAGCGTTTCAACAAGCAGATACCAGCATATCAAAGAATTTTGGAGGAACAGGACTAGGACTTTCGATTTCAAAGGAATTGGCAAAAATTTTAGGTGGTGAGATCCAACTTGAAAGTGAAATCGGTGAAGGATCTGTTTTCACACTTTATCTTCCTCTTTCACTTAAAAAAGGGAAAGAAAATAAAGGTACAAGCAAGAAAGATAAGCAATCCCTAAAGACTTCAACTAGTAAACCAAAAATACAACTTAGTGATGCTGATTTAAGTCTAAGAGAAAGTTCATTTATTGCAGATGATTCAAAGAGTCTGAAAAAAGAGGATAAGTTTATTTTAGTAATTGAAGATGATCCTTCATTTGCCAGAATACTTTTTAAGGAATGTCATAAAAACGGTTTTAAATGTATTGCAGTTCCCTCAGGGGAAGAAGGATTGCTAATATCTAAAAATGAGGGTATTGTAGCAATTATCCTGGATATTAATCTTCCTGGTATCGATGGTTGGGGTGTTCTAAAACTGCTAAAGGATGATCCTGAAACAAGACATATTCCGGTACATATTATGTCAGGTGAGGATGCTACAGTTGATTCAAATAATAATGGAGCAATAGGATTTCTACAGAAACCTGTTGAAAGGGAGTCGATTAATATGGCTTTTGGCAAAATTCAGGAATACATCAATAAAGATGTAAAAACTCTTCTAATTGTAGAAGATGATGACAATCTAAGGCATGCCATTAAAAAGATAATAGGGGAGGATGGGATTACAATAACCGATGCCACAACTGGAAAAGAAGTTTTAGATTTACTTGCTAATAATAATTACGATTGCATGATTCTTGATCTGGGCTTACCAGATATGACAGGGTTTCAGGTGATTGAAGAAATTGAAAATCAAAATATTCATAAACCACCAATAATAGTTTACACAGGTAGAGAAATTTCGCGAAAAGAAAATGAAATGCTGCAAAAGTATGCTGAAACAGTAATCATTAAAGGGGTTAAATCTGCCGATCGACTTTTGGACGAAACCTCTTTGTTTATGCATAGAGTTGTTGCTGATATGCCGGCAAACCAGCAGAAAATTATTAAAACCCTTTACAATAAAGAAGAAGTGTTTCGCAATAAAAAAGTATTGGTTGTTGACGACGATATGAGAAATGTGTTTGCTCTTACCAGTCTTCTTACAAAAAATGAGATGAAAGTTTTAAGAGCCGACAATGGGAAAACTGCCATAGAACTTCTTGAAAAGGAAAAAGATGTTGATGTAATTCTTATGGATATTATGATGCCAGTAATGGATGGTTACGAGGCAATGGAGAAGATTAGAAAAATGAGGGGTTTTGCCAAAACCCCTATTATCGCCCTAACGGCAAAAGCAATGAAAGGTGATAAACAAAAATGTATTGATGCCGGAGCTAGCGATTATATGGCTAAACCAATTGACATAGATAAATTACTTTCTTTAATGAGGGTGTGGTTATACAAATAAATTTAAATGCAAGGACAACCAAAAATATTGATCGTTGACGATAAGTTGCCAAATCTTATTGCACTAGAAACTGTTCTTAAGAATAGTGATGTGGAATTTGTAAGGGCCTTGTCGGGAAATGATGCTTTAGCCTTGACCTTAAAACATGAGTTTGCTCTGGCAATAATTGATATTCAAATGCCGGATATGGATGGGTATGAAACTGTTGAGTTTATTCAAAATGACCCAAATATTGCATACTTCCCGGTTATTTTTGTTTCAGCAATCCACAAAGATGAATTTTATGTTGTAAAAGGTATTGAAACTGGTGCCGTTGATTTTATTTCTAAACCCATTGTTCCAAGCATATTAAGGGGTAAAGTTAAAGTATTTCTTGATTTGTATGAGCATAAAAAGCAGTTGGAAACCTCTAATATTGAACTTCAGAAGGCAAAAGAAGCAGCAGAAAAAACTAACTTCCTAAAGAGTCTTTTTCTGGCTACCATGTCGCACGAAATTCGAACTCCCATGAATGGTATTATTGGAGTTACAGAATTACTTAAAAGTACTGAAATGACGCAGGAGCAAACGGATTTGCTAAATATAATGGCCATTTCGGGTAATAACCTATTAGCAATTATTAACGATATTCTAGATATCTCTAAAATTGAAGCAGGGGAGATCAGATTGGAAAAAATAAGATTTAGTCTTCGTAATATTGTAAGTGAGACAGTTGATCTTCTTAGAATTAAAGCGGTCGAGCAGCAGGATGAGCTATTATCGGACGTTAGTATGGATGTTCCTAATTATTTTCTGGGCGATCCCTTAAGACTTAAACAGATAATAACAAATCTTCTAAATAATTCCTTGAAATTCACCACCGAGGGAGAAGTTAAATTAATGGTTGAAGTTATCTCCTCATACGAGAAAAATTATAAGTTAAAAATTAGTGTTATCGATACAGGAATTGGTGTCTCTGAGGAAGATAAAGCAAAACTCTTTAAAACTTTCAGTCAAGTAAGTAAATCCACCCAAAGAAAATATGGTGGAACGGGTTTAGGTTTAGTTATTTCAAAAAATTTAGTTGAAATGATGAATGGTGAGATTGGTGTAGATAGTGAAGAAGGTAAGGGGTCAACATTTTGGTTTACAATCCAATTGCCAGTTGCCAACAATGTAAATATTGAAGATAATCATACAGATAATAACTCATATGAGAAAAATAGGTTAAACTTAAATAAAAGAAAGTTGAAAATTCTTCTGGTGGAGGATAATAAGATAAATCAGAAAATTGGCTTAGGTATTTTAAAACCTTTTAATCACAATGTAATTGTTGCTGAGGATGGACAGCAAGCAATTGAGCAGTTTAGTGAGTTTAAACCGGACCTAATACTTATGGATGTTCAAATGCCAATTATGGATGGGTTTAATGCAACAAAAAAAATCAGACAAATTGAAAGTGATAATAAACTTAAGCATACCTGGATTGTTGCGTTAACTGCAAATGCATTGCAAGAAGAAAGAAATAAATGTTATGAATCAGGTATGGATGACTTCGTTGCTAAACCCTTTAAAATAACTGATATTGAAAGAGTATTAGTCGGGTTGATGTAAATAAATACCAGACACTTCAAGTACTCTAGGTACTCTAAATACTTCTAGCAAGTAACAGTAAAAAATTCTAAATCGATATTCAGTATTGGACATTCAATATTCAAAATTCATTTTTACTTTTTTGAATATCCAATACTGAATTCCCAATATTGAATAGATTTTGGAACAGTTAATTGGGAGTTGGATATTGGAAGTTCAGTATTCTACATTCAATGAAAACAAAATTTGATAAAATAGTAATTCAAATTAAATTGGAATTTGATTTATAAACTCAGATTTCACTAGACACTTTAAGTACTCTAGGCACTCTAAATACTCTAAGTATTCTAAGTACTTCTAACTACACATTAAACCTAATATGCATAATATCAGCATCTTCCACGACATATGATTTTCCCTCAACATGAAATCTACCTTTATCTTTAACTGCTTGCTCTGAACCAAGTTCAATAAAATCATTGTATTTCATTACTTCAGCTCTTATAAAACCTCTTTCCAAATCACTATGAATTACACCAGAAGCCTGTGGAGCAGTCATACCTTTTTTAATTGTCCAGGCTTTTACTTCTTTTGGGCCGGCTGTAAAAAATGCCTGAAGATTTAAAACATCATAAGCCGCTCTTATTAGTTTGTTTACACCTGGCTCTTTAAGTCCTGCATCATCTAAAAATTCAGTTCTGTCGTTAATATCTTCAAGCTCGGCTATTTCTTCTTCAAGTTTACCTGCAATAATCAACACTTCAGAAGACTCATTATTAAGTTTATCGTTAACCAGTTTTGAGTAACTATTGCCTGATACTGCTGAAGCATCGTCTACGTTGCAAACATAAATGACTGGCTTCTCTGTTAAGAGTAGAAGTTCCTTAACATATTGTTTTTCATCTTCATTTACATCAATATCTCTGGCATTGCCAAAGTTTTCAAAATGATCTTTGTATTTTGTTAATACCTCAATCCCCTTTTTAGCATCTTTATCACCTGATTTAATAAGTTTCTCCATTCTTACAATCTTCCTCTCCACTAAATCAAGGTCCCTAACCTGCAATTCAAAGTCAACAATCTCCATGTCCCTGATCGGGTCAATTGATCCCTCAATATGAGCAAGATTGTCATCATCAAAACATCTAAGAACATGAATAAGTGCTTCCGATTGCTGCAAGTCGACCAAGAATTTATTCCCAACCCCTTCTCCCTGATTAGCTCCTTTTGCTAAACCTGGAACATCAACTATCTCTACTGTTGCTGGCACAACTTTCTCGGAGTTAATAAGTTTATCAATTTCATAAAGTCTGAGATCAGGAACTTCCACAATTCCTTTATTTGATTTTGTTGCACTAAAAGCATAATTTGAACTTTCTGCTTTAGTATTCGACATACAGTTAAAAACTGTTGTTTTTCCAATATTCGATAAACCAATTATTCCACAATTAAGAGCCATAACTTATTTAAGTTGTTGAAATTCAATGCTAAAATTAATAAAAATCTAAATTCTAAGAGTCGGCAAATATAATATTAAATAGGGTGTTTATTTATTTTTAATGTTCTTTGAAATCATAATATTTAAACCTTTACGAGTGCTTAATTTCTTTATGATTGATAATCAATTGTTTAATGGAATAATAAATTATTGAAATGGGTTTTATTTTTAAGAAAAAAAGTATAATTTTGCAGCCCGTTTTTAAGAGGTCCGGATAATGTGTAATTTATTAGTGCACAAATTCTTAAAAACATTAAATTAATTATTAATCCGTTTTTAATCACAGGAACTGGACGGTTGGTTAAAACACAGAAATTTATTAATGTCAGATCAAGAAAAAAAAGTTGCTAAAGTAGACGAGCAACAAGAAACTCAGGAAGTAGCCGCTAAAGAAACTAAGGTTGAAGAAGTAGTTGCTGAAGAACCTAAAGCAGAAGAAGTAGTTGCTGAAGAACCAAAAGTTGAAGAGGTAGTTGCCGAAGAAACTAAGGTTGAAGAGGTAGTTGCTGAAGAAACTAAGGAAGAAGAAAAGCCTGAAGCAAACACTAACGAACCTCCTGAATTTGATTGGGATTCGTTGAATAAAAAAGTTGATATTTACACACAGGCTGACAGAGAGAAACTTGAAAGTCTTTACACACAATCTTTAAGTTCAATTAATGAGCATGAAGTAATTGAAGGTACAGTTGTTTCAATGTCAAGCCGTGAGATTGTAATTAATATTGGTTACAAATCTGATGGAGTAATTCCAAGAAATGAATTCAGATACAATCCTGATTTAAAAGCAGGAGATAAAGTTGATATTTATGTAGAAGTACAGGAAGATGCATCAGGACAGATGGTTCTTTCACATAAAAAAGCACGTATCCTTAAATCATGGGATCGTATCAACGAAGCCTTTGATAAAGATGAAGTTATTACAGGTTTTGTTAAATCACGTACAAAAGGTGGTCTTATTGTCGATGTATTCGGAATTGAGGCTTTCTTACCAGGTTCACAAATTGATGTTAAGCCTATCCGTGATTACGATGTGTTTGTAAATAAATCAATGGAATTTAAGGTTGTTAAAATCAACCATGAATATAAAAACGTTGTTGTTTCTCATAAAGCACTTATTGAGGACGAACTTGAAGCTCAAAGGGCAGAGATTATCTCTAAACTTGAAAAAGGTCAGGTTCTTGAAGGTATCGTTAAGAATATCACTTCTTACGGTGTATTTATCGACCTTGGTGGTGTTGACGGACTTATTCATATTACCGACCTTTCATGGGGACGTATTTCACATCCGGAAGAGATTGTTGAATTAGATCAGAAAATCAAAGTTGTTATTCTTGACTTTGATGATAATAAGAAACGTATTGCACTTGGACTAAAACAACTTACTCCTCATCCATGGGATGCCCTTGATGAGAACATGAAAGTTGGTGATAAATTAGCCGGTAAAGTTGTTGTTATTGCTGATTATGGTGCATTTATTGAGATTGCAGCCGGAATCGAAGGACTTATTCACGTTTCTGAAATGTCATGGTCACAGCACTTACGTTCTGCACAGGACTTCTTGAAAGTAGGACAGGAATTAGAAGCTGTAATTCTTACACTGGATCGTGAAGAAAGAAAGATGTCACTTGGTATGAAGCAACTTATCCCTGATCCATGGGAAAATATTGCTGAAAAATATCCTGTTAACTCTAAGCATTCAGCCAAAGTAAGGAACTTTACAAACTTTGGAATTTTTGTTGAAATTGAAGAAGGTGTTGACGGTTTAATTCATATCAGCGACTTATCTTGGTCAAAGAAAATTAAGCATCCTGCAGAGTTTACCAAAGTTGGTGATATGATTGATGTTGTTGTTTTAGATGTTGATCAGGAAAACCGCAGATTAAGTCTAGGACACAAACAACTGGAAGAAAATCCATGGGATGTGTTTGAAACTGTTTTTGTTGTTGAATCAATACACAAAGGTACTGTTACAAATATGGGCGAAAAAGGAGCTCTTGTTTCACTTCCTTATGGAGTTGAAGGATTTGCACCAAAACGTCATCTTAAGAAAGAAGACGGCTCACAAGTTAAGGCTGACGAAACAATTGATTTTAAAGTTATTGAGTTTTCAAAAGATAGCAAGAAGATTATTTTATCTCACTCTCGTATCTTTGAAGAAGAACATAAGACTGCAAAATTCAATGCTAAAGTTAAAGCTGGTGAACAAGCAAAAACTGCTAAGCGTTCTGTTAAGCATGTTAACGAGAAGTTGGAAAAAACAACTCTTGGAGACTTAGGTGTTCTTGCTAGTCTTAAATCAGACTTAGAAAAAGCAGAAAAGTCTAAGAAATAGATTTTTCATATCCTTATACAAAGTCCCTTCGGTTGCCGGAGGGACTTTTTTTGTTTTAAGTGGCTTAGGTTTGGAGGCTATTATGTTCTGGCAACATCAGCCACAGAAGCCACAGAAGCCACAGAAGCCACAGAAACAACAGTATCGGCAAATTGTATTACTTTTAATGCTTAAACTTTATTTGTGAGTAACTTAAAACTTTCTGTCCTCGGAAATGGTGCCGCTGTTCCTACAGCCTATTGCAATCCAAGTGGTCAACTGCTCACATTTGAAGGCAATCAGTTTTTGATCGACTGTGGTGAGGGAACACAAATGCAGTTGCTTAAACATAAAATTAGATATCGCAAACTTGAAAATATCTTTATTAGTCATTTGCATGGCGATCATTACTATGGATTAATAGGCCTTATCTCTACATTTCATCTTTACGGCAGGGAAAAACCTTTAACAATTTATGCCCCTGCTGATCTCGAAGAATTAATCAAACATCAACTCCAAGTTTCAAAAACAACATTAAATTATGAATTAAGGTTTATGCATCTTGAAAATTATAATGATGACCCACTTTTTGAGAGTGATGATTTTTACATTAAGTCGTTTCCTCTAAAGCATTCTGTACCTTGTTGGGGATTTGTGTTTAGAGAGAAGCCATTATTACGAAAGATTAATAGAGAATTTATTGAGAATAAAAAAATACCATCAGAACAAATTGTGAAAATAAAACAAGGTAGCGACTTTGTGGATAGTGATGGAGTAACTTATTTGAATAGTCAGATTACCATTGCACCCAGAAAGTCACTATCCTATGCATATTGTTCAGATACAGCATATGACGAGTCTATTACGAAACACATAAAAGATGTTACTCTCTTGTATCATGAGGCTACATTTGATAACTCAATGGAGACTGTTGCATCCGAAAAATTACATTCAACAGCATCACAGGCAGCCCAAATTGCAAAAAACTCGAACTCGTTAAAACTGTTACTTGGACACTTTTCAGCACGATTCAAGGATCCAAAAGTGCTACTTGATGAGGCCAGAAAAGTATTTCCAAATACATTCTTGTCAATAGAGGGGCGAACATATTTAATAGAAAATAAATAATCTGAATCCCTAATTTACCCTGATCCTTTACAATTCATTATGTTTAATTATTCCAGTAATTATGAGGGATACAGGATTGTTTAATGATGAAAAAACCAACTTGAAAATTGTGGCATAAAAAAAACCCACCAATGATCAGGCGATCATTATGGTGGGTCCAATTATGAAAAACAAACAAAACAAGCACCGCAAAGGTAATCATATAATTTGTTTTGTCAATAGTTTTTGAAAAAAAAGTGATTTTTATGCAAATAGAGTTTAGAGTTAATAATAGTTAAAGAGAAACATTTTAGTTGCTTATTTATATCCATTATGGATAATGGTTGTATTTTTGCAAAGTTTTTAAAATAAATAGGTATGGCAAATTTTAATATCATCATGCCAAAGCTTGGTGAAAGCGTCGAGGAAGCAACCATAACAAAATGGTTTGTGGCAGTTGGCGATATGATAGAAGAGGATCAGCCAATAGTGGAGTTAGCCACAGACAAAGTTGATTCGGAAGTACCTTCTCCTGTGGAAGGTAAAGTAATAAAACTAAACTACAACGAAAATGATCTTGTAGCTGTTGGTAAAGTAATTGCTGTTATTTCCCTTGGTGGAGATGCTGAAGTTGAAGAAGTTGAGGAAAAATCAGAAACGCCAAATGTTACAATTGAACAAGAAACTGATAGAGAGACAACAAAAAAAGAAAAATCGACACGTTTTTACTCACCTTTAGTAAGAACAATTGCAAAAAAGGAAGGTGTAAGTCTTTCAGACTTGGATGAAATAGAAGGTACGGGAGCAAAAAATCGCGTTAGCAAAAAAGATATTTTAAGTTATCTTGAAAATAAGAAACAAAACGCCCATGCAGTTGTAAAGCCAACTGTAGAAACTCAGACAGTACAAAATATTACCATCAATCCTGGTGATGAAGTAGTTCCAATGAGTCGAATGCGTAAACTTATTGCAAACCATATGCTTATGTCGGTTAAAACATCGGCTCATGTTACATCAGTTATTGAGGCCGATGTAACAGAAATGGTTAATTGGCGAAAAAAGAAAAAGGATGAGTTTCTGAAAAAATTTGGACAGAAATTAACATTTATGCCAATTTTTACTGAAGCAGTTGCTAAGGCATTAAGAGATTTTCCTCAAGTTAATGCATCAACAGATGGTGAAAATATTATTTTCAGAAAGGAAGTTAATGTTGGAATTGCAGTTGCTCTACCAGAGTGGAATCTTATTGTTCCTGTTGTGAAAAATGCAGATCAAAAGAATTTAGTAGGACTTGCTACAGATATTAATACACTTGCAGCAAATGCTAGAGAAAATAAACTAAGCCCTGATGATGTTTCAGGTGGTACATTTAGTATCACAAACTTTGGAACTTTTAATAATCTGATGGGAACGCCAGTTATTAATCAGCCACAGGTAGCCATAATTGCTACTGGTGCTATTGTTAAGAAATCCTCGGTCATGGAAACAGAGCAAGGAGATTTTCTAGCTATTCGTCACAAAATGTACCTTTCCCTGTCATATGATCATCGTATTGTGGATGGTGCACTTGGTGGTGCTTTTCTTGAGCGAGTAGCAAGTTATCTAGAGAATTTTGATGTAAACAGAACGATCTAAAGAAATAGTAAAATGACAAAATATAATAAAGCTTATCCGAGCATTCATTCAATAAAGGTAACTGATAAGGATACATTAATGCACTGGTTCTATTTAATGAGTCTGGGACGTGTAATTGATGATAAAGCACCTAATTACCTGAAGCAGGCAATTGGATGGAGTTATCATGCACCATATGCAGGTCACGATGGTATTCAACTTGCACTCGGTCAAGTATTCAACAGAGAAACAGATCATATGTTTCCTTATTATCGCGATATGTTGACAGCCATTTCTGCGGGTTTAACTCCCACTGAGATTATTTTAAATGGTATTTCTAAAGCAACAGACTTGGCAAGTGGTGGACGACATATGTCTAATCACTTTGCAAAGCCCGAATGGAATATTCATAATGTTTCTTCATGTACAGGAAATCATACCCAGATTGCTGCCGGTACTGCCAGAGCAATTAAAACATATAAATCAGATGGCGTTGTTTTTAGTTCACAGGGAGAGTCATCGGTTTCTGAGGGTTATGTTTATGAGGCCATAAATGGTGCTTCGAACGAGAAATTACCTGTGGTTTTTGTCTTTCAGGATAATGGCTATGGAATTTCAGTACCTAAAAAGGACCAGACTGCAAACAGAAAAGTGGCAAATAATTTTACGGGCTTTAAAAATCTTAAAATTTTTCATTGCAATGGAAAAGATGTTTTCGACTCTATGAATGCAATGATTGAAGCTAGGAGATTTGCTCATGAGAACCAGCAACCTGTTATTGTACAGGCAAATTGTGTAAGGATGCATTCTCACTCAAACTCCGATCGTCATGAACTTTATCGTGATGATTATGAGATTAATTACACCAGAGAATATGACCCTCTTGGCAAGTTCAGACGTATGTTGTTGCGATACAACAGACTATCAGAAAAGGAGATCCTGGAAATTGAGGAAAAAGTTAAACTGGAGGTTAAACTAGCAAGGAGAGAAGCTCTCGCAGCTCCAGATCCTGATCCGGCCTCTATTTATGATTTTGTTTTACCTGAAGCCTATAAGACAGATAAGTACCCTGATGGTACTCATAATGAGGAATCTGAACCTAAAAAATTAATAGAGGCTCTCAATGATACTTTAAAAGCTGAGTTTAGAAAAAACCCTGACACATATCTGTGGGGTCAGGATATGGCGAATAAAGATAAAGGTGGCATATTTAATGTTTCCAAGGGTATGCAAAAGGAATTTGGCAAAGAGAGAGTTTTCAATGCACCAATTGCGGAAGATTACATAATGGGAACAGCCAACGGAATGACCCGCTTTGATGAAAAGATTAGAGTTGTTGTTGAAGGCGCTGAATTTGCTGATTATTTCTGGCCTGCAATGGAGCAATTTGTTGAGGCTTCACATGATTACTGGAGAAGTAATGGTGCATTTGTGCCAAATATTACTGTCAGACTTGCGTCAGGTGGATATATTGGTGGAGGACTTTATCACTCTCAAAACATTGAAGGGGCATTAGCCACTTTTCCAGGTGTTAGGATTGTTTACCCTTCTTTTGCGGATGATGCTGCAGGTCTTTTAAGAACATCAATTCGTTCCAGAGGAATAACTGTTTTTATGGAACCCAAAGCATTGTACAATGCTCCAAAAGCAGCAACTCCCATACCCGACGATTTTGAAGTGCCATTTGGCAAATCCAGGATTAGAAGGGAAGGTACAGATTTAAGTATGATTACTTATGGTAACACAACTCATATGTGTATTGAGGTTGCTGAGATACTTGAGAAAGAAATGGGTGTAAGTATCGAGGTTCTTGACTTGCGATCAATATTACCGCTTGATGAGGACGGGATTTTGGAAACCGTTAAAAAGACCAATAAAGTACTTGTTGTTCATGAAGATAAAGTATTTGCCGGCTTTGGTGGTGAAATAGTATCATTGATTAGTGAAAAGGCTTTCGAGTTTCTTGATGCTCCTGTTAAAAGGGTAGGGTCGGAGTTTACACCTGTTGGATTTAACAGGATTTTGGAGGCTGCCATCTTACCAAATAATGATAAAATCCTTAAAGCAGCAAAAGAACTGATAAATTATTAATATATTAAAAATGAAGAACATAGCAATAATATTTAGTTTCAATACCATAAAGTCACAGAAAGCAGCGAAGAAGATTGTTGCGGAATTTGAAGACAATCAGGTTGATATGTTAAATGCTGAAGATATCACTGGCAAAGATTTC
>Ga0164315_10001186_pt1 | contig 19476 bp, 15 predicted proteins | sample GuaBasSedimGuay6_FD_113737 | JGI IMG/M metagenome (GOLD analysis project Ga0164315, IMG submission 113737) | Subseafloor sediment microbial communities from Guaymas Basin, Gulf of California, Mexico - Guay6, Core 4569-2, 0-3 cm | ecosystem: Environmental > Aquatic > Marine > Hydrothermal vents... | reverse complement strand
GCGGAACCCTTATCATGGCCCTGGGAACCATTGTTTTCTGGATACTCTCGGACAAGAAATCTTTTATAAAAAATTAGGGATCTCCATAATTTTTACCCACTATTCTCAGTTTTGTGGAGCACTACCAAATAATCTTGATCACGGTCGGCTATCTGCTGAGCAACTTTGTCAGAGACAATTTCGAAGAAATCATCAAAACTGACAATAGCCAACTCTCCACGGTTGAATTCCTGGCTGCGCTTCGCCTGGGCTAACTGATCCTGCTGGGCCTGGTTTATTTCAGGGGTTGTTTTCTTTCCCTTCATGAAATCAAGGGCTCAGTATTTCTTGCAGTGCTGTTTGTCTTTTGCTGATATCTTGACTTTTAACTGTCATAGCCGGTGCTCTTCCGGCTCCAACGAACACTGCCGGTTTCTTAACCCTGGTTATCCTGGTAAAAAGAAGATTCCGGGACAGCATTTTGAAATGCTGTGTTAAAATAGGGACAAGTTGACTGTTCAGGGGTCAAACTTGCTTGTATTCGGGTTGATTCTCGTTCGAACTATCGTTTCAAATATCTTTTGTATCCTGAAGGGTTTGGGAAGCTGAACTCTCCTGACAGGGATAATAATACTTGAGCGAATCGATCCGCAAATTTTCAGTAAATATATTATAAAAATTATAGCGGAAGAATGGCTTATAATGATGGTTTCGGCTCATATAATTGAATCCACGGTGTCAGATATTATTCTTTCCAACCACAAGATGTAGAGCCGGATTTTAATTAAAAATCAGAAGAATGCTCTTGGTATTCTGCAGTTTTTATAAGCATTAATGGTTGAAGACTATAGCCATTATTCTTGTGAAGCCAAGTCCCTTGCAAACAGTTCATTTATACTTTTAACATAATCTTTATTCTGACAGGGTTTTGACAAATGATCAATGTTGGCATCTTTTTGTTTCAGTTCTTTTATTGATTCTAAAAATTCAATATTGCCGGAAATAAACAGGATTGGAATGGTCTTATTTGTTTTTCTTACATGATCATACACATCCATCCCGTTAATACCACCCGGGAGAACATAATCCAGACTTATTAAATCATATTCGTTTCTTTTAAATAAATCTATTGCAACTTGCCCATCATTAGCAATATCAACTTTATGGTTACATGGCTCTTGGGATAATAGCCTGTACTGTACGCCTGATATTGCCGGTTCATCCTCAACAAGAAGAATATATTTATCAAAATATATATTTTCTTTTTGAATTTCTGCTTTTTCTTGTTTTGTTAATTCTTTTTTAATGACCGGCAGACGGATGGTAAATTTTGTGCCGGAACCAAATTCTGACTCAACTGAAATACTGCCCTTGTGCTGTTCAATATATTTTTTTACATTGGCCATTCCATAACCGGTCCCCTTAATCCCTCTTTCATATGAGCCGGTCGTATCCTTGCTTCCCTTTAATGTGAAAGAGGGTTCAAAAATATTTTCAAGGTGTTTTTTAGAAATTCCGCATCCGTTATCTTCTATATCAATACAGATATTGTCATCCAAAGAATAAATCCGGTTAATTATTCTGGGGTGTTCAACCAGGCTTACTGCGTGGATTGAATTTTGTATTAAATTTACAAAGGCATGCTCTATCATCCCCGGATCAGCAAGCAAATTCGGCACTTCTGCTTTATCTTCCTTTATCAGTTCAATCCCTTGGAGATCCTTTTTTAACAGGCTAAGAACAAGATCAATTTTTTCGCTGATTCTGAAAAATTCCTGCTTGGGTTCCTGATCTTTGGCAAAGGCAACCAGATTTTTTGTTAAATTTTTTCCTCGTATGGTTTGTTCAAATATTAATTCAAGTGTTTTTTTTGTCTCTTCTTCTTTGCAATCCAATAGTGAGAGCTCGGTATTTCCCATAATAATACCCAAAATATTATTAAAATCATGGGCCATTTTTCCTGCTACCTGTCCAACCAAGGCCAGTTTTTTTTGTTCGCCTGCAATTTTTTGAGCTTTTATTTTTTCTTCCTGGGCCTTTTTAAGTTCGGTAATATCATGGACAACGACCCGTGCTCCTGTTAATTTTTCATTTTTATAGATATAATCATTGTTCAAAATGACACATAATTCCTGGCCATTTTTTTTAATAATATTGTATTCAATGCTATCAATCTGATTTTCTTCTGTAGAAAAATTTTCAAGTCTTCCAATAAATAAGTTTTTACTGTCTTCTGTTAAAAGATCCATAGGATTCATGGATAAAAATTCTTTTTCTGAGTAACCGGAATATTTACACATCACTTCATTCACATTAATGAATCTGACTTTTTCAAAATCAATTTCATAAATTCCCGCCGGAGCATTCTGAAAAAGATGTCTATATTTTTTCTCACTCTTTTGTAATTCAAAAGTCTTCTGCCGTACCTGTCTTCTGGATGTAATTCCAACTGCGAAAAGAAAAAGGATTACCCCACACCCAACAACAAAAGTCATTTTTATCCATTCAGGAATGATTTTGATAAAAGTTTTAGCGGGTTTCCCCCCAATATATTGCTCTAAAGCTTTATAGTAAATGGAGTTTTCGTTTTCCTGTAATTGCTTCATATGTATGTCAATTTTTTTTATAAGAAATGGTGTCAATTCAGCATTCTTTGTAAAGGCAAACTGCATCCTTGCAGGTTGAAAAATGATGGATGTCCTTTCGACGGCATAATGACTTTCATGCAGGTTACCAAAATCTTTATTGGTAATACCGGCATCTATTTTACCTTTCTGTAGTGCTTCAAAGACCTGCTCATAGCTCTCCATTTCTTTGATGGTGGCTTTAAGGTTAAACTTATGAAGGATCTGCCTTAGTCCTTCTGGACCTTCCAAATTAAAGCTTCCTTTTAGTCCTGCGATTGTTTTGCCATTCAAGTCGATGATGGAATTAATTTTAGATTTTTTTGGAACATACAGCCTTGACCAGCTTACCAATACTGTTTCATTGGAAAAAGTATATTCCCGGCTTCGGGGTTCCGTCCATCCGGTATCCGGCAAAATATTGATTTCACCAGTTTTCAATTTTTTAAGGCATTGCGCCCATGTCCCTGGAACCCACTCAATCTGCCAGCCTTCTTGTGTGGAAATATATTTGACAAGGTCGGGCCAGAATCCAGTAACGACACCCTCTTCATTTGTAAAGATTTTGGGGACGTTTTCATAGACCCCAACCCTGATGGCTGGGATTTCGTCATCGCAGACAGCTATAGAAAAAGTGGCTACCGAAAATAAAATCAGAACAAAGAAATACGATAAATATTTTTTCATTTTTTAAAGCTCATTATATTTTCATAATGTATGATTTCCCCAATAGGCTTAGAATATTGGTCGTATACATCAAAATTTAACTTAGGGACTCGAAGCAGAATGCTTGCCATAGTTTACACATTCCCCAAGCTATAAAATCACCAGAACACATCTGGTATTCTGGTATTCTGGTAAATCTAAATAAAAATCACAATAATATATATTGTGGTACAAAGTAAATGAATTATCAAAAAATAATTTCACTATATGGGAAATGAAATTATCAAATCAATCAAGATTCCATTAAAGCATAATTGGAGATACACTTTCATCAAATTTATAGGAGCGCATGAGTCGTCGTGCCCGATCAAATAAATCAGGGCGTAAATTATCTTTTACAAAACCAAAAATAAAACCATATCAGCAGGACAAATGAAAAACGATAGTATAGCATCTTTATGTACTGATATTATATACTGATATTGTAACCCAAACGAATGAATGCTATAAATCACTGTAAAATGCGATTAAAAAAATAATGTCCAGGGCTGAATGATGAACAATAATTTAAACAAGCAATTGAATATTTTAATGACATACAAATCTATGGAAAGTTGAAAAAACAATGAAACAAATTGATTTAAGAAGCGATACAGTTACAAAACCATCGGCTGCCATGCTGGAAGCGATGATAAAGGCTGTTGTGGGGGATGATGTATATGGGGAAGATCCTACCATAAATAAACTGGAAACCCTTGCTGCAAAAATGCTGGGGAAAGAAAATGCAATCTTCACCACCAGCGGCACCCAAAGCAATCTTCTTGCCCTGCTGGTTCATTGTGAAAGGGGAGATGAGTATATTGTGGGCCAACAGGCCCACACCTATCGGTATGAAGGCGGGGGAGGAGCTGTGTTTGGCAGCATTCAGCCCCAGCCCCTGGACCTTGAAGCCGATGGAACCTTGAGTCTTGAAAAGGTTTCTCAATTTATTAAACCCGATAATTTTCATTTTGCCAGGACAGCCCTTTTATGCCTTGAAAATACCCAGGCTGGAAAAGCCCTGCCCCTTGAATATTTTAGCGAGGCAAAAAAATTAGCAAGAGATAAAGGTCTGATGCTGCATCTTGATGGGGCAAGAGTCTTCAATGCTGCTGTAAAACTTAAAGTTGATGTTAAAGAGATTACAAACTATTTTGATACCATTTCCTTTTGCCTGTCAAAGGGTTTGGGGGCTCCTGTCGGCTCAGTCCTCTGTGGTTCAAAGGATCAGATTAAAAAGGCAAGGCGCTGGCGCAAGGTTTTGGGAGGTGGCATGAGACAGGCAGGGATTCTTGCTGCTGCCGGTATTTTTGCCCTTTCAAACAATATTCAACGACTTAAGGATGATCATGATAATGCCCTTGCTCTGGCAAACGGATTGGCAAAGATTGAAGGTATTACAATTGATGTCGATATGGTTCAAACCAATATCTTTTTTGCAGACATCAAGGCGGATATGGGGTCTCTTTGTAAATTTTTAAAGGAAAAGAAAATTATTATAGATAAAAGCAATCATTTAAGGATTGTCACCCACCTGGATATCTCAAAAAAAGATATTGAGGAGACTATCAGCGCTTTTAGAAAATATTTTCTTTAATGTTTCCGGTGCAATACTTTTGGCTCCCCTGTGGGCAATTACCGTTGTCATTGCTTTACGTTCCGTCCTCGATCCTTAATGGGAATATAGTCCTGTTTTTGATTGCCGGAATATATCTGCCGGGGTCTTGAAATTCTCATTTCAGGATCAGATACATCCTCTTTCCACTGGGCAATCCAACCCGGTAAACGGCCTATGGCAAACATGACGGTAAACATATTGGTGGGGATACCCAGGGCCCGCAATAATATGCCGGCATAAAAATCCACATTAGGGTAAAGACTTTTTTCTTTAAAATATGAATCATTTAAAGCTGCTTCCTCAAGCCTCCGGGAAATGTCCAGTAGCGGGTCTTTTCGTTTAATTTTTGAAAGGACGACATCACACATATTTTTCATGATCCTGGCCCTTGGATCAAATGTCTTATAGACCCTGTGTCCGAATCCATACAGCCTGAAGGGGTCATTTTTATCTTTTGCTTTTGAAAGACACTCCTTGACAGTGAAACCATCATTATAAATTTTTTCCAGCATATTCACCACAGCCTGGTTTGCTCCGCCGTGCAAAGGGCCCCAAAGTGCTGAAATTCCGGCAGAAATCGTAGAATAAATATTGACTTTGCCACTTCCCACAACTCTTACTGCCGTGGTTGAACAATTTTGTTCATGATCGGCATGAAGAATCCAGAATACATTCAAGGCTCTGACCAGGTCAGCATCTATTTTATAAGGAATCACCACTTTGTCAAACATCATATTTAAAAAATTACCGCAATAACACAGGTCCGGCCTTGGATATACAACCCTTTCCCCCAATGAAATCCTGTATGCCATTGCTGCCATTGTCCTGATTTTTGAAATAAGGCGAAGATATGTTGCGTTCATTTCCTCCTCAAGATCAATCAGTTCAGGGTAAAAACTTCTCATTGCATTGACCATGGCTGATAAAATCCCCATGGGGTGGGCTTTGGGGGGATAATTCTGATAAAATGCCTTCATGTTTTCATGCAGGGGAGAAAAATCATTCAAGTAAACACTGGTCCGGGTCAATTCCTTCCGGGTAGGAAGCTCACCTGTGATCAAAAGGAATGCCGTTTCTACAAAAGTTGAGTGGTCTGCCAATTGCTCAATGGGGATACCCCGGTATCTTAAAATCCCCTTTTCCCCATCCATATAGGTAATGGCACTTCTACAGGTTCCCGTATTTCCGAATCCAGGATCAAATGTAATATATCCTGTTTCCTGGCGCAGACTTCTGATATCAATTGCCTTCTCCCCTTCTGAACCTTCTATTACTGGGAGTGTCAGCTCTTTTCCATTAATCACAAGTTTGGCAACGTCAACCATTAAACTCTCCTTTGCCTTATGCCGATACATTACATTGAATTTCGTACGTCTATCTTGTCTCACCTGGAATCGTATAGGTTTTACATGTCCCGCTGGAACACTCTCTTTCCTGGGTCTGAACCCCCTTAGCGTATCCGGCTGACGAACTTGCCATGGCAAAATTGGTTTTGGAAACAACTCTTTCATATTCATCTGATTTGCATTTGGGGCAAGTCACGATATCATTATCATTTGAACCCATCACAATGACTTCAAAAAATTCTCCACATTTTGAACATTTAAATTCATATATCGGCATTATTTCTCCTTTATCCTGATTTAAAAAAATTTTAAATTAACACTATTTGACTATTTGTCAAGATGGTGCCTGTCCAAGAAGTTCCCTGGCATGGGTCAGGGTTGCATTGGTAATATGAGTCCCGCCAATCATTCTGGCAATTTCTTCAATTCTTGCATTCTCGTCAGCCAAAGGAACAATGGTCGTAAAGGTACGCTCATCAATTATATTTTTTGAGATTCTGAACTGGTTTTGCGCATATTTTGCGATCTGGGCCAGGTGCGTAATACAGATCACTTGATGTTTCTGTGACAATTGCTTTAATTTAAGGCCGACTTTTTCAGATGTTGCTCCCCCGATACCGGCATCCACCTCATCAAAAATTAATGTTTCCAAAGACTTGGTTTTTGATAGAACCGCTTTTAATGCCAGAACAATTCTTGACAGCTCACCACCTGAAGCAATTTTCGCCAGAGGCTTTAATGCCTCACCCGGGTTTGGGCTGATAAGAAAGCGCACCCTATCCATTCCGTCCAGCCATATTTTTTCAAGATCTGCTGTTGCAATATCTTCCGGGTCATTTGTGATCTGGATTGAAAAGGCAACCTCAAATTTTGCTTTCCCCATTTCAAGGGCATCTAATTCTTCGCCGGCAAGTTCAGATAACTTTTTCCCTGCTGTTTTTCTTAGTATTGATAATTTTTTTGCTTTCTGATCGATTTCTTTTAAAAACCCTTGAACATCCTTTTCAAAGATTTTGATCTGTTTTTCAATCTCTGTGGTTTGAGAAAGCTTTTTTTGCATGGCTTCATACTCATCAAACAGGGTATCCAGGCTCCCTCCATATTTTCTTTTTAATTTTGAAATCAAATGCAGTCTTTGATCCGTCATTTCAAGGGAGGCAGGATCAAGATCAATATCAGAAGAAAAAACCCTCAGTTCGCTGACAATATCCTGCAAATCAAATACAATGGAAGAAAGCTTTCCTGTAATTTTTTCCAGACGTTCATCAGCCATGCTTAGTTTTTCCATATCATTTCTCAAAAACGACAGCCTTTCAGAAAGAGAACCTTCCCTGTCATGAATTTCATGAATGGATCGATTGACAGCTTCAAATATTTTCGAGGCATTTAAAAGAATCCCGCGCTTTTTTTCAAGATCTCCATCTTCGTTGGCCAGGATGCATGCATCACTTATCTCATTTATCTGAAACTCAAGAAAATCCTGTTCTTTTCTCTTTGTCTCCAGACTGTTCTTAAGTTCTCTTATCTTTTTCTTCAAAGGGATAGTGATCCGGTATAATTTTTTGACTTCATTTTTCAGCTCCTGGGTCCCGGCAAACTCATCTAAAATATCCAGGTGATTTTCCTCTTTTAGTAACCCCTGGTGAGCATGCTGGCTTGATATACCGGCAAGATTGGAGGTTACCTGTTTTAAAAGGTCCAGAGTTGACTGCCGTGAGTTGATAAATACACGGCTTGTGCCTGAAGATGAAATAATCCTTCTCACAATCAGGCCATCCGTGCCATCCATACCAAGGTCTTCCAGAATCATCCCAGCCCCTGATCGGGCATCAATGTCAAAAAAAGCTTCCAGTTCTGCCGCATTACAGCCCGCTCTCACAAGATCTGAGGAAGCTCTGCCGCCGAGCAAAAGATTAACGGCTTCAATAATAATTGATTTCCCCGCACCTGTCTCACCCGTTAATACGGAAAATCCATCCTCAAAGGAAATCCGGATATCATCAATGACTGCAAAGTTTTTTATGGTCAGCCGGCTGAGCATAAAGCCTCCGCATACGGAATTTTATTTCTGGAAAGATATCTTCAGTCTTGGTTGTCATTGGAAGGGACAGTTTTGGCAATATTTTCTTTGACTGTTTCATTGACTATTGCGTAAATATCTTTAAAAGGTTCATGAATATTTGATGGGGATAGTCTTCCCATCTCAATGAATTTTACAATAATCTCTTTTGTGGCTCTTAATATTTGTTCATCTATTGATTTCATAGATATCTAAATACCAGACCTATTGATCAAGGTCAAGATTTTGGATTATTTTGTATTGCCATGAAAAATATAATGGTTATACTTGCACACAATATTTAATTGATTTGAAAGGTTATAAATAAGGTTCATGGAAAATTCCCCCAATATACCAGACACGGCAGACACATCTGATAAATTAGATCAGCTGGATAAAGAAAAAAAACAAGACGGCATGATAGACATAATATCCTGCAATGGGAAAAATATATTTTTAATCGGTACTGCCCATGTCTCAAGACAGAGCGCTCAACTTGTGGAAGATACCATTCTTGAACAAATCCCGGATACTGTATGTGTTGAGTTGTGTGCAACAAGGCTTGCATCACTGAAGGACGCGGACAGATGGCGCAACATGGATATTGTCAAAGTGATTAAAGAGAAAAAGGCATTGCTCTTGTTTATAAATCTTCTTCTGGCCTCTTTCCAGAAAAAAATGGCTGATAAATTCGGCATCAAGCCGGGCCAGGAAATGATCAATGCAATCAATGCAGGAGAAAAAATCAATGCCGCAATTGTTACGGCCGACCGTGAAATCCAGATCACCCTTTCCCGGGTCTGGAGAGGAATGGGGCTATGGGAAAAATTAAAGCTCATGTTCTCCCTTGTATTTTCTTTTGGTGCCTCGGATGATATTACTGAACAAGACATTGAAAAGATGAAGCAGGAAGATATTCTTCAAACCCTTTTAGCTGATGTGAAAAAGACACATCCCATTATTGAACGATCCCTGATCAATGAAAGAGACCAGTATCTGGCAGAAAAAATCAGGTCTGCTCCGGGTGAAAAAATCGTTGCTGTTGTTGGTGCTGCCCATGCTCCGGGGATTAAAAGATATCTTGCCGCTGATGAAAAAATAGACCTTGATGAACTGAATATTATCCCCCCTGCCGGCAAGGCTGGAAAAATTTTAAAATGGGCTATTCCGGCAGCCATTGTCCTGTTATTTGCATCAGGATTTTTAATGGAAGGGAAAAATGCAGGAGCAGATATGATCTGGATCTGGATTGCTGCCAACGGTATTTTCGCAGGGATTGGCGCCATTCTTGCCCTGGCTCACCCCCTTACCATTATCTGTGCAATTATTGCCGCTCCTTTAACCTCTTTAAATCCCATGATTGCAGCAGGCTGGGTATCAGGACTTGTGGAAGCCTTTTCCAGAAAACCCAAAGTAAAAGATTTTGAAGCAATCCCTGAAGACATCGTATCCATAAAAGGGTTCTGGCGCAATAATGTAACCCGGATTCTTCTGGTGGTTGTTTTCACTAACCTGGGATCGGTCATAGGAACCTGGACAGCAGTACCCTTGATGCTGAAACTGATTAATTAGTGTTTGACCTAAAACCCCGAAAAATCAAAATAATTATTTGTTCAGGGAATCAGCAAATTTCTGAATACATTGGGGAAAAAGCCGCCACTCTTTTTCAAGGCCTTTTTTCTTTATATCATCAAGGGTGTCATTATCTTTAATTTCAAATGCTTTCTGCCCGATTATAGGGCCTGTATCTTCCCCATAATCAATATAATGAACAGTGCACCCGCCAATTTTACAGCCGTAACGAAACGTGTCCCCATATCCGTCCGTGCCGGGGAATGAAGGCAGAAGTGCAGGATGAATATTCATGATTTTATAAAGTCCCGGTTCCGTGTTGATCCTGTCAATAAAATAGGGCGTAAGAACCCGCATGAATCCTGCCAGAACCAGAAGATCCATGTCATAGGCAAGCATTTTATCCAAAAGTTTTCTTTCAGCAATGGCCCGGGTCTTTAAAAAAAATGCCCGCTGTTCTTTTGATGCCTTGCTTACCACCAGCTGCTGTTTTGATAAAATCTCATCTAAATTAAAATCCTCTGGAAGATCTGAATCATTGATTCCTTTTTTACAGGACCCTATAATTTTAGAATAATCCACCACAAAGGTATCGATATTTGCCTTTTGAGCGCGTTCCAGACCTTTTACCCCGGGGGTATCAGAGCCTGTAAAAATAATACCGGCATCAATTAAATTGCTTTGACATGCATCAATAATAGCCTGAAGGTTTGTACCACCGCCGGATATCAAAGTACCCACATTGATTTTATTTGCCATGTTCTGCCCCTTTAAAAATTCTTATTGATTCCCAAATCCGTTTTGTCCACCACAATCAGGACATTCCCAGGTAATGCCGTTGCACGTCACACCCCAGAGATTTTCCTGCATGCAGTCCTGGCATATTGAAAACCCGCACCTGCAATTCCAGCAGAACATAACTGTTTTTCCGCAGCAATGACATTGTTTTGACTGTTTTGCGCGCCTTTTTTCTTTTCTGCTTTTAGCTTTTTGGTCCATATAAGGATTATATACTTCTCCTTTAAATAAAAAGATAGTATATATAATCATGATTGAGTCAATAATTCAATATTATAAAAAAAGGTCTTTAACATGGTAGATTCCAAAAAAATATTCCTCATCGACGGCAGTGCTTTTCTTTATCGTGCTTTTCATGCCATCAGAAGTCTTGCCACATCAAAAGGGCATCCAACCAATGCCACCTTTGGTTTTACCCGAATCCTGTTAAAATTAATAAAGGATAACAGCCCGGAATATGCTGTTGTCCTGTTTGATGTTAAGGGCCCTACCTTCAGGCATAAACTCTATGACCAATACAAAGCCAACCGTCCGCCCATGCCTGAAGAGCTGGCAGCTCAGATCCCGGATATCAAGCGGATCATCAAGGCATTGAATATTCCCATTGTTGAAAAACCGGGATTTGAGGCTGACGATCTTGTGGGAACCTATTCAAAAACAGCCCAGAAAAAAGGTTTTGAAGTGGTCATGGTAACGGGAGACAAAGACTTTATCCAGCTTGTTACTGAAAAATGCACCCTTTGGGATCCCATGAAAGACACAATAATGGATGTGAACACAATAAAAAAGGATATGGGAATTGACCCTGCCCAGTTTATTGATGTTCTTGGACTTGCCGGGGACACGTCAGACAATATTCCCGGAGTCCGGGGAGTCGGGCCTAAAACAGCCTTAAAGCTGATTGCCAGATTTGGTTCCATTAAAAATTTATATGAAAATATAGATGATATTAAAGGCCAGACAAAATTATATGAAAATCTTTTATCCAGCAAAAACATTGTGTTTTTAAGCCGGGATCTTGCAACCATCGATATATCCGTTTTTGTCAAAAAGGACATCGAAGATTTTAAACTTGAAGCCTTTGACAGAAAAAAAGCATTTGAATTATTCCAGGAATTTGAATTTAAAACCCTTGCTGCGGAATTTGCACAAAAAGCAGATAAGACAAAAAAAATATACAAGCTCATCTCCACAACCAAAGAACTTGAAAAACTGGCCCATGTCCTTGAAAACAAACAAATTTTTGCCATTGATACGGAAACAACCTCCAAACACCCCACCAAGGCAAATCTTGTGGGCATGTCGTTTTCTTTCCGGGAAAACCAGGGGTTTTATATCCCCATCAGCCACAATTCCGACGAATGCCGGCAGCCCACAAAAGAAGATATCTTAAGAATTTTCAAATCTGTCCTTGAAAACCCGGATATTAAAAAAGTCGGGCAGAACATCAAATATGATTATATTGTCCTGTCAAGATTCGGCATAACCCTGGAGGGAATTGCCTTTGATACCATGATTGCCTCTTATCTGCTCAATCCTTCTGTAAGGGGCCACAGCCTGGACAAAATTGCCATGAATCTGTTTGGCTATAAAACAATTTCCTATACAGATGTAACCGGTAAAGGAAAAGACCGGATTGGCTTTCAGGACCTCCCCATTTCCCAGGCTGTTGATTATGCCTGTGAAGATGCCGACATTACTTTTATGGCTTATCAGGAGTATCAAAAACAAATAAAGGATAAGGGATTTTCAAAGCTTATGGAAACCATTGAGGTTCCCCTTATCAGGGTCCTGGCAGACATGGAACTTCAAGGGATCAAAGTGGATAGGAATGTCTTGAAAAATCTTTCCAATACCTTTGACATTGAACTCAAAACCCTTGAAAAAGAAATCTATGCCCTTGCCGGTGAAGAATTTAATATTAATTCTTCACAGCAGCTGGGGGTAATTCTGTTTGAAAAATTACAATTGAAAACCGTAAAAAAGACAAAAAAGAAAACCGGTTATTCAACGGATGTACATGTCCTTACAAAGCTTGCCCACGACCATGAGCTGCCGGAAAAACTCTTAAGATACAGAACCCTTGGCAAGCTTAAATCAACCTATGTGGATTCCCTTGAAAATCTGATTAATAAAGACAGTGGCAGAATCCATACCTCATTTAACCAGACCATAACGGTCACGGGTCGCTTAAGCAGCTCCAAACCGAATCTGCAAAACATTCCCATCCGGAAAAAAGAAGGGAAAAAAATAAGGGAAGCCTTTATCCCCAAAGAAGGCCATACCCTTATTTCAGCAGATTATTCCCAGATTGAGCTGCGAATCCTGGCTCATTGTGCCGAAGATAAGATCCTTATTGAAGCCTTTAATAATGGGGAAGATATTCATACCAGAACAGCCCTGGAAATTTTTCAGGTTCTGCCACAATTTGTTACGGAGGATTTAAGGAACCAGGCAAAAACCATTAATTTCGGCATTGTATACGGCATGAGCGGATTCAGGCTGGCCAATGATCTTTCCATCTCCCGAAAGATGGCCACGGCCTATATTGATAATTATTTTAAACGCTATTCCGGCGTGAAAAAATTTATTGATAACACCATAGAAGAAACAAAAAAAACCTGTGAAGTCCAGACGATATTTGGCAGAAAACGCCGACTGGATGATATCAATTCCTCCAATATAAATCTTAGAAATTTTGCCCGGCGGGCAGCCGTTAACACACCGATCCAGGGCAGTGCCGCGGATTTAATCAAACTTGCCATGATCAAAATGGATACTGCCCTGAGAAAAAACAGGCTGTCTTCAAAAATGCTTTTGTCTGTTCATGATGAAATCATATTTGAGACCCCGTTTGAAGAAAAAGATCCATTGATTGATCTGGCAAAAGAAGTTATGGAAAATGTTCATCCCCTTAAAGTGCCTTTACTGGTTAATTTTGGCTCAGGTGATAACTGGGCTCTGGCACATTAAAATAGCAAACCCAATCTTATAAGGTGAGTCATCCATGAAAAAGTCAACAAAAGCAGCCCTGTTATCAGCTTTTGTATTTCCCGGTGCAGGACATATTTATTTGAAATTTTATGTTTCCGGTCTCCTTTTAGTTGGCGCTTCATCCGCGGGGATCTTTTATTTGATTTTAAATATAATAGAAAAGGCGTTACAAATTGTTGAAGAAATACAACTTGGTCATGTTCAAGCAGATGCCACAGCCATCAACCAGTTGTTATCAAACCAGCCAACGGGCAATGAATCCCAACTACTGAGTATTGTAACGATTGCCATAGCCATTTGCTGGAGCATCGGTATTATAGATTCATATAGAATCGGCAGGGCACAAGATTAAAACCAATACGTTTAAATTAAGACAAAGATGAAATCAATTATAAAGACCATCGCAATCCTTATTATTGGATTATTCCTGGCCGATATATCCATAGCCGCGGACCTTCCGTCAACTCGAAAATCAAGACGAATTCTGGCAAAGGTCAGGCCGATTTTATCACAGGAACTTTTAAACCAGGGATTATCTTTGAATTCACCCATATTCATAAGAATATTTAAAGCATCAAAAGAGTTAGAGGTCTGGATTGAAAATTCCCAAAAATTTAAATTATTCAAAACATACAAACTATGCACTTTTTCAGGTCTTTTAGGCCCTAAAACACAAATTGACGATCTCCAGAGCCCGGAAGGTTTCTACCATGTAAAGCCGGATCAGCTGAATCCTTCAAGCCGATATCATTTATCATTCAATCTTGGATATCCAAATTTATATGATATCGCTCATGGAAGAACAGGAAGTGCTCTCATGGTGCATGGCGGCTGCGTATCAATCGGCTGCTATGCCATGACCAATGAAACAATAGAAGAGATATATACAATAGCAGACGCAGCTTTCAGAGGGGGCCAACCCTTCTTCCGGGTGCATATCTTTCCTTTCCGAATGACAAAAAAAAATATGGAACAGCATAAAAGATCAGAGTGGTATGGATTCTGGAAAAATCTTAAGCAAGGGTATGATATATTTGAAAATGAAAAAAAGCCTCCCAATGTAATGGTAAAAAACAAACAATATGTATTTGAAAAAATATAAAATAAAAACAGGGAAACAAAATGACCACAAAACAAATCGGGCTTGTTGTTAAAAATGATGCCCAGGCTGAAAAAAAGGCCTGGGAGCTTGAAAAATGGCTGGGGCATCAATGTATTGTCATTGATGCCCTGAAGTCAAAGAACACAGATATTCCCGATGACCTTTTGTGCATCATTGTTCTGGGCGGTGACGGCACTTTTTTAAGTGTTGCAAGATTTATTGGCAGCAGAAATATTCCCCTGATGGGTGTTAAATTCGGGGAAGTTGGATTTCTGGCCGAAACAACGGAAGATAAGCTTTATGATGCCGTAACCCTGGTGCTTGAGGGAAAATATCGTATTCAGAAACGAACCCGCCTTGATATCAAAGTGATGCGGGGCAATGTACAGATTATTGATGTGGATGTGCTAAACGATGCAGTGATTAACAAATCCGCCCTGTCAAGGCTGGCCTCCTGTGCCGTATTTCTTGATTCAATCTATCTGACGACCTATCGGGCAGACGGCCTGATTATCGGAACCCCGACAGGTTCAACAGCATATTCCCTTGCAGCCGGAGGGCCCGTCGTAAGCCCTGAAGTTCCTTCCATTATCCTGACCCCGATCTGCCCCTTTACGCTGACAAACAGGCCTTTGATCATTCCAGATGCTATCAAGATTGAAATCCGGCTGGAAGGCAGCCCGGAAGATATGGTCCTCACCCTTGACGGCCAGGAAGGATTTGAAATGGACCCCGGGGATAAAATCTTTATTAAAAAAAGCCGAAACGATATAAAAATGATATCCTTTGAAAATCAATCCTATTTTAAGATTTTAAAAACCCGGCTTAAATGGAGCGGGGGACGAAGTTGATAATTGTAACTGGTCCGTCACCTATTTAAGAAAAGAGACTGTCCAAAAAAAGACATTATAAAATGCCATTTCTCACGAGGTCTTTATTCATTTATTCCTATTGTCCGGTGGTCTGAGTCAACCGCTGTTATCTTTCCATGGTCAGTTCTTCTACGTAATCCGGATCATACCCCAGTGCTGCAAAATCAAGGATGCCGTTTTCAGCAGTATGGCAGTCATTACATTTCACGGCATCTGCCGCAGGAGCAATGTTGTGGTACAGGTTGAAATACTGGGGAGTCTTTCTGATAATGGCTGATTTATATTGGCCGTTGTTCCAGGAGCGCATCTGTTCAAGGGTAGTGTCCTTTTTCCCCTTGCCGCCGGCGCGGGATACATAGGTCCGGGGGACTGGGTAGCCCAGGGCATGGCCGTCGGGATTCTCGACAACTTCAGGCGTGGTGCCGTCATCAAAGAAGGAGACGGTGATAACGTTAAAAGGCGTGATCTTGCTGCCGGGATCATCAATGCTGCCCGTGGGATGGGGAATGTCCGTGCAGATGACCTCCCTGTTGTTCCATACATAGACCGGTTTAAAGCCGGAAAGATTCTTGGTCTTATAACAGCCGATCATTTCAGACACCTGCTCCGTCATTTTTTCCGGGGTGGCCATTCCCATGAGTCTGGCAACGGGCATCATGTAATGGTAAAGCGTCATCATTTTGGGCATATCCATTCCGATCAGCCAGTCTACCTTAACCGTTCCAGGCGATGTTTCAGGAATATGGCAGGTTTCACAGGAAATGCGGTCCAGGTGCATGTTCAGATCATCTGCATCATACCCTTTATGGGGTTCTTCACCATGGCAGTCCGTGCAGGTTTTCATGGTCCCCCTGAGTGCCGGGGAGCCGGCATCGTCAACAACCTTGCCTTTCCCTATTTCGTGTTTGTCCGTCACGTGGCATTCCTGGCAGGTCATCCCGTTGGAATAGTGCACATCCGTGGACTGGCCTTTTAATACCCCATAGTGCGTGCCGCGTTTACCGTCCGATTTCCAGTGGCAGAAATTACAATTGTCCGGGGTTGGCATGCCCACGCGCAGGTCAACGCCTTCCATGGCTTTTGCCGGTATATGTGATAGGTCCAGTTTTTTCAAATCTCCGCCGGCATCAGCACCTGCCATCATCAATTCAGCCAGCCTTGCGCCGTTGCTCTGGACGACATGCCCTTCACTATCCGTTCCGGCCGGGGTTTTCCCTATTCCTTTTCCACCTTTATAGCCTGCCTGCTGGTGGCATATAAGGCAGTCCACATCCATGCCGTAGGGTTCCAGGACCCCTCCGCCCGGATGGCATTGTGAGCAATAAACAGCCTCCATAAGCCGCCATTGATTTTCCGGTGTTTTTACCCGGTCCGTGTTGGACAGGGCATACCAGCGGTTGAACATGCCGAGGTCCACTGCATCTTTTGGATCATGGGCTATTTTTCCATCCTTTGTGACTCGTCCCTGGTGAACATGGTAGCTTGCTTTTACCTCGTTGTATTCTTTTTCATGACAGGCGTAACAGGCTTCAGGCCCCTTGTAGCCCCCCAGCTGCCGGAACACGCGTGCATGCATTTCTTCGATACGGGCATCATCAGTACTTTTGTGGAAAGCAACAAGTGACTGCTTGGGCGCCACTGACGTTTTGGAGGGTCCGCAGGCCATAAAGGTTGCCAGGAAAATAATAATCGTTAAAAATAAAATCCTTTGATATTTTTTCTTCATGGTTTTTGCCCCTTTAACGTCTATATTTTTTTATAAAATTATTTATATGATATCATTAACGGAGGATATAAAAAAGCCTTTTATTTAACAAAACCGGCTTGAAGCTGAATTGAACAATCAAAGCCCGGCCTGTCAAAAAATCGTTATAACTGCTCATTTCCCTGGCAATATTCATTAATTTTCTTGTCTCTCCGGCAGGAGAAATATCCAGGGAAAGCGTGGGAATATGTTATGTAAAACCCTTTCTACCTGGTCTGGTTTTTACAGTCACCTTATTAACTCACCTTGACAAAAACAAGTCCATGGCCAATATTACTTTTATTTAAAAAATATAATTTCATAAACAATTAACTGATTGTTGAAACTAATAAGTATAAGGAAAAAATTATGGCAAATGCAATCACACTTGGCCGCATGCCCTTATTATTCATATATATTGCTTTGTTGCATCTCCGTAATCCTGTTATAATTTTCTGGCTGAAAAAATTGCTCGCATGGAAAACTTATCCCTGGTTCAGTCTGTCCAACAAAACCAGCAAATGATTTAAAAAGGACTTCTTACACCTGGGGATCTGCACAAAGCAGTAAAAAAGGTTCTTATTTCCTCTGGCCGTTGTTTCGTTGATTTTTATCGAAATGTAAAAAGCCCGGCTGCTCTTCAGAGTAAAGTACTTAAGAACCAGGCCTTTGAACGACTCATAAAATTGAGTCAGGATAAAAATTTTGGTGCTTTTCTGGTTATGCCGCATATGAGCAGTTTTGACCTGCTGTTTATGGCCGCGGCTACCCAGGGGTTCAGGACAAAAGTATTGACCATTGGTAAACCAACGGGTGGATATAAATTACAGAACGATATCCGGGCGACCAGCGGGCTTGAAATTATGCCGATAAGCCAGAAGGCCCACGAGAAATCAATTGATGTTATGCGTAATGGCGGGTTTATTCTCACTGCAGTTGACCGCCCCATGCCCCGGCAGAAAAGATACTTGAATTTTTTTGGCCATCCCAGCCCACTTCCCGTCGGCCATGTCAAAATGGCATTAATAGCAAACGTGCCCATACTGGTTGCGGCAGTGCATATGAATAAGGAGGGCCTTTATGAGCTTAGCTTGTCCAAACCGATTCACATGATCAAAATGCCTGATCCAGCAAAAGAGCTTCGCTGCAATGCTGAAATAATTTTAAAACAAATAGAAAACTATATACTGTCCCATCCCTCACAATGGCAGATGTATTATCCTGTCTGGCCGGATAATTTATGTATCAGCCAAAATAGTGAGGCATAAAAACACCTGCCCTATGACTGCAACTTCACCACAAACTGCCTGGATTCTCCTTGCTTCAGGGCTTGTTTTCTTTGGAACAGGATTATTTTATCGGGTTTTATCAATTCAGGACAAAAAGCTGTTTGAATTTTTACATTTAAAATTATCAAGCCTTGTTCCTTTTTTCCGCGTATGCTGGATTTTAGGAAAAACCTGGTTTGCAATTATCATACTATGTGTCCTGTATTTCAGCGGCTGGTCTTCGGGATTGCCGGCAACAGTTCTGTTTGCTGTCATTGCCTGTGTTGAAAGATCCATCAAACTGCTGCTGAAAAGACCCCGCCCTTTTTCTGTCCTGGAAAAAACAAGGATGTCTCAGCCCAAACGACCCAAGGATCCTTCTCACCCCAGCGGAGATTCCATGCGTATTTGGTATCTGGCATTTGTTGTTCCAACAGCTTTTAGTCTGCCATGGCCGATTATAATTGTTTTCAGCTGTATTGCCGCATTGGTAAGCATAGGGCGTATCGCTCTCGGGGTTCATTTCCCGCTTGACGTTCTGGGAGGGATCGGGCTTGGATTGACAGGCGCAGCTCTTTACAAATTGTGTCTTTAATCTGTTTCTAAATAGTGCCTGAACGAAAACCTTGTTCAGGCACTATTTAGTTATTATGAATAATTTGCTTTTTTTTATGAAGTTTGATCCATTGCAAACTCTTTTTGCTAATCACTGGAAACAATCCAATCAAAACAAATGATGTCAAAATTCCAGGAGAAAAAATATCCAATACAGAATCCAGTTTGCCAAGTTGAGTC
>Ga0164315_10001185_pt1 | contig 19482 bp, 9 predicted proteins | sample GuaBasSedimGuay6_FD_113737 | JGI IMG/M metagenome (GOLD analysis project Ga0164315, IMG submission 113737) | Subseafloor sediment microbial communities from Guaymas Basin, Gulf of California, Mexico - Guay6, Core 4569-2, 0-3 cm | ecosystem: Environmental > Aquatic > Marine > Hydrothermal vents >... | reverse complement strand
TAAAGAAAACCATCTGCCTGGCTGTACTAGATTTCCATAGTCTTGATAGTGTGTGTTAAATACATTACTTAAATTTGCATATACGTGCCATGAATCATGTTTCCAATTCAATCTCAAATCTAATAAAGCAAAGTCGTCATAGTTTTCTGCCACAAAGCTTTTATCATTAGCATTATACTTTTGATATTCTCCAAACCTATCGTTATATCTAAAAATATATCCCAAACTAAAGTTCTTATATATTGAATGTTCTAAGTTAATATTAAATTTGTTTTTCAAATAATCCATTACGTAATGCGACTGATAACCTGATGAAGAAGACTGCTTATCGATATAACTATAATTAAAAGATAAATTCTTAATAAAACCTCTTTTAATAAGCTTAGTATTAATGGCTACACTAATATCAAACCCATAGGATTGTACATTTGTAATATTAATTGGTTGCCATTTAACGGTATCAGATTGTCTTACCCAATCAATACTATTATCAGCATCATTATAAAAAGCTTCAGCATTGAATTTAAGAAAACCTATATCGAATTTTGAGCCAATTTGATATGCTACTTGGCTTTCGGCAAGCAAATCAGGATTTCCGATATTACTAGGGCCATTATAGTATAAATCAGTAAAAGTTGGCAAACGCATTCCTTTATTTATTCCTGCATAAAACTTTAAGCTATTATTCACTGAATAACTTATGTCTATACCAGGGAAAACACCATTCTCATTATTGGTTTTGGGGAAATAGTAATACATAAGTCCTGCGGCAATTTTAATCTTTTTATATACGTAAACATGCTCCATCGAAATAGTTGTATATAATCTATTATCATGTTTATTATAATATCCTTCACTATCGAAATAAGCTTGCATAGTATCAATCACTTCGCTACCAAGTACATTGCTATATATTTCTTCGTTTCTCACATTAGCTGCAATGCTAGTTTTTCCCAATTTCCACCAAGTCCAAGCTTTGCTTGTAAACTGATAAACCTGATTAAAGTGGTAATTATGATGCGAATACCAAGCTGGAGATTCATAACCATCCCTTATTAACTCAAATCTATCAGCATTCCCCCTATAATGAAATTGTGTTGATGTAGAAATGCGACCCTTAGTTTTGAACCTAATACCAGCAAACATAGTTCTTAATTGTTCAAACTGATTGGGATATTTAGGTGTATAAAAGCCATTAGCACCAAAAGCTTTATCAGAATAAGCTAATTGCCAGCTTAATTCAGCTTTCTTAAAGCTATAATCACCATAATAAAATAAAGAAGTTCTTTTAAAATCAGTATTCTCAGTATAGCCCTTTGAGTTAGAATAATTTGTTGCAAAATAATGAGAAAACTTATTGCCTTTTAGAGCTATTGATGCTGACATATTAAGCAAACCAAAGTCTCCAACAACGGTATTGAGAGTAATTATATCTTCATTGGGTTTTGGTGTAGCAAAATTTACTGCTCCAGCATAAGCATTTGGTCCAAGCACACGCGACCCAGGGCCAGCAAGAAGCTCAACTCTAGATATTTGCGAAAATGTAATTGGTAAATTTAAACTGTGATGACCCGTTTGTGGGTCTGTCATATCAAAGCCATTGAGTAGGATTTGTACCTGATCGAAGTTGCTACCTCTAATATTTAGGTCGGCTTGGATGTCGTTATTTCCTCTAGTACGAATATCTACTTGAGGCATTGAATTTAAAACGTCTTGAAGGCTCTGTATAGGGTTTAACTCCAAGGACGAAGATTCAATAACTTGAACCTGTCGAGCTAATTCACTTTCTAGCTCTGGAGTCAACTCTCCCATTACCTCAAGCGTATCAAGACTAAGCTCCTGCTCTGCTTGCTTTGGTTCATTTGATTGCGCTTGTGATTCTTGCGCAAAACCAAGCAAAAGCATCGCCAAGGAAATGGTCGAAATCTTGATTTGTAACTTCAAACTTTGGAATATCGCATACGATTTGCGAGTCCAGTGCTTAAAGACACTAATCTGCTTTTGATAATAAAAGTTATTCATTAATAATAATTTGTTTTAGTTTATAATGTAGGTGTAAAACCCAATTTATACTTCTCTCTTCACCTTTAATAACTTAAAAAACTGAAAGACCAGTATAAGTAGTAAATAACTCCAAAGCCCTAAGTCCCAAAGTAGAATTGCCTGATGAGTTTAATCCTGGTGCCCAAACACTAATACTTAATTTGCCTGGAATAACAGCAATAATACCGCCACCGACACCACTTTTACCGGGCAATCCAACTCTATAAGCAAAATCGCCAACAGCATCATACATTCCACTAGTAAGCATTACCGAATTTACTCTTTTTGTTTGGCGTGGCCCAATAACTTGCTCATTGCAATATGGTGAAAAGCCCTTATTTGCAAGAAATATTGTTGATCTACTTAAATCAATACAGCTCATATGAATTGATGATTGATGGTAGTATACTGAAAGCACATCTTCTGGTTTATTATTCAAATTACCAAAACTCTTAATAAGATTTGCTAAGGCGACATTCTTATAACCAGTATTTCTTTCTGAGTCAGCTACTTCAAAATCATAAGCAATATTATTATTATTAGATATCTTTCGCATAAACTCAATAACAGATTTTTTAGCCTTACCTACGCCATTAGTAATAATATCGGTAACAACTAAAGCTCCAGCATTAATAAAAGGATTACGAGGAATTCCCATTTCGTATTCAAGCTGAATTAATGAGTTAAAAGCAGTTCCAGACGGCTCCTTTCCTACTCTATCCCATACTGCTTCATCATACTTTTTAATGGCCATGGTAAGTGTGAATAGCTTTGCAATACTTTGTATAGAAAACTTTTCTGAGGCATCACCAACATTATAATCTTTACCATCAACAGTATGCACAGCAATCCCAAATTTATTAGGATCTACTTCCGCTAAGGCAGGAATATAATCTGCAATAATTCCTTTATTGCTTTCTTGCCTTACTTCTTCATATATTCTATCTAATATTTCCTGATAATCCATAAAAACAAAAGTAAATTAAAATTTTTAATTAATAAGCATAAAAAAAGAGAAGTTTAAGCTTCTCTTTTTCTTTATCTGATCTTCTTAAAGATTATAAAGCATCCATTTCTGCTTTTATTTTCTTAAAACTATCATAATCCTTAGTTTGAGAATAAACTCCTTTAAGCATAATCATCGTATTTTTATCCTTAGGTTGTAATGTATGACATTTTTCAAGATAAGGTTTAGCTTCCAATAATAAGTCTGTAGCTTCTTTCATTAAAGCATCATATTTCTTAGCTTGTTTCAAAGGTAAATTACTTGCTTCAACAATTAATGCAGATGCTCTGTTATTCAACATTGCACCCATATTGTATGCTGCGTCAAAATAATCAGGGTTAAGCTCTAATGCGTTTTTATAAGCAGCAATACCTTTAACCATTGCGTCAGCTTGTTGCTCTTGATTATAAGAGGTGTCATTCACCATCTTATCATAGTTAGCACCAATAGCGTATTGCAAATTAGCATTCTTAGGATCAGCAGCAGCAGCTTCTAAAAGAATTTTTTCTGCTTCAATAGCTCGATCATTCTCTAAATATATATTAGCTTCTGTAAGTAATAAATTCTGATTAGAAGGAATAATTTTTCTACCTTTTTGAATTGAGGCAATGGCAGCATCAACATCTTTTTTTCCAATATACATATTTGCTAGTGTAACATATACAGCAATATTATACGACCCTTTATCAGCTAACTCATTATAATACTTTAAAACATTTGCAGTATCTTTATTCTTTTCTGCAACATATCCTGTATATAAAACTAAGTTTGAATCAACATCTCCTAATTCACTTTTAATAACACCTGCTTTAACAAATGAAGAAAAAGCAGCATCAAGATTTTCAGCCTTAAACTTAGTAATACCATCATTATAATACATCTGGCTAATTTTTTGTAATCCTAATTCAGCAGTTTGAGGGTTAAGTTCAAACTTTATAAACTTAGGGTCTAACTCAATACACTTAAGATAAGCTTGATGAGCAACTTCTAATACGTCGCCTTTTTCAGCAGATTTATACGATTCTTCATCATCAAACTCATAATGGTCAACTTTACCATTCGAAAAATAAACTGTAAAATCATATGGATAATACCAACGCTCACCGTTTTCTAATTTACCATAATTACGCTTACGCTCTGGTTGGCTAAGACGCATAACTACATCATCTTCTGAAACACCTTTTACAATACCATCAGTCATATGAGCAAAAGTATATAATTGTAAATAGATATTACCTTTATAAAACCATGTTTTGGCTTCATCTTTTGTTCCTTCATGCTCTGATGCTTTATCTATCTCAGGCATTGCTTTCTGTGGCTGACCATTCTTCAAGTAATTGTATGCCGAAGCAACTGCATTTCCTTGAGCCATAGCCATATTTGCCATTAAAGCTATTATTAATACTAAAAAAATTCTTTTCATATTTATTTAATTTTTAAAAATTGATATTAGCACTATTCAAATTCCGCGCCAAAATTACAAAAAACATTATTATAAATTTCAATAACGACCTATCATTTTAAATAATAAGTCGTTATCTACGATAATAACCTTTTAATACTATTATTCTTTTTCTGTATTTTCTTTCTCTGAAGAGTCATTTTCGGCAGAAGAATCATCAGAATTTTCATCCTCAGATTTTCTCTCAATTAGATTACCATCTTCATCATAAAGCTCAGCAACTTCTTCCTCTTCTTCTATCTTCTTAACTTTAGCTACAGCTGCAATAAAGTCTTTTTCACCAACTTTAATAAGACGCACTCCTTGAGTAGCTCTTCCCATTACTCGTAGTTGATCAATCGACAAACGAATTACTATTCCCGAACGATTAATAATCATTAAGTCATCTTCATCAGTAACGTCTTTTATTGCAATTAAGCTTCCAGTTTTTTCTGTTACATTAATGGTTTTTACACCCTTTCCTCCTCTATTAGTTATTCTATAATCATCTACAGAAGAACGTTTTCCATAACCATTTTCCGAAACAACCAGTACATTAGATTCATCGTCAGCAATTGTAATTAAACCTATTACTTCATCTGTATCGGCCATATTAATACCACGAACTCCAGCAGCAGTACGTCCCATCGAACGAACTTTGCTTTCAGGGAAACGAATTGCTCTACCAGATTTTATAGCAATCATGATATCGTTACTACCATTAGTCAATCGAGCTTCTAATAACTCATCTCCTTCGCGTATAGTAATAGCATTTATTCCATTCTGACGTGGTCGAGAATAAGCTTCAACACTTGTTTTCTTAATAATACCTTTCTTGGTACCCATTACTATATAATTATTCTCTAGGAATTCTTTATCAGTTAAATCCTTAATATTGATAAATGCTTTCACAGTATCTTCTCTATCAATATTTATAAGGTTCTGAATAGCTCTTCCTTTAGAAGTTTTGCTTCCTTCTGGTATTTCAAATACACGCATCCAATATACTTTACCAAACTCGGTAAACAGAAGCATATAATTATGATTTGTAGCTACAAATATAGTTTCTATGAAATCTTCATTTCTAGAAGTAGAACCTCTAGAACCTCTACCCCCTCTATTCTGAGTACGGTATTCGGTAAGTGGAGTACGCTTAATATATCCTAAATGAGAAATAGTAACTACAACTTCTTCATTAGGGATAGTATCTTCAATCTTAAAATCTTCAGCAGCATATTCAATTTTACTTGCTCTTTCATCGCCATAGCGCTCTATCATTTCCTGAAGTTCTTCCTTAATAATACTCATACGAAGCTCTTTGCTGGCTAATACAGATTTAAGATATTCTATAAGTTTCATTAACTCATCATACTCTGCCTTTAATTTGTCAGCTTCCATTCCTGTAAGCTTTTGCAGACGCATATCCAATATCGCTCTAGCCTGAAGTTCTGATAATTCAAATTTCTCCATTAAGCCATTACGAGCTTCCTCAGGATTTTTAGATGCGCGAATAAGCTCTATCACTGCATCAATATTATTTAATGCAATTAATAAACCTTCTAAAATATGTGCTTTCTTCTCAGCAGAAGTAAGTTCATATTGAGTACGGCGTACCACAACCTCATGACGGTGATCAATAAAATGAACAATCATGTCTTTTAAGTTCAATAACATTGGACGACCTTTTACAAGTGCAATATTATTAATACTAAAACTAGATTGTAGCTGAGTATATTGATATAATTTATTAAGAACTACTTTTGTTACAGAGTCTTTACGAAGCTCATAAACAATTCTAATTCCGTTACGGTCACTTTCGTCACGAATATCTGCAATTCCTTCTATTTTCTTTGCATTTACAAGATCAGCAGTCTTCTTAATCATCTCTGCTTTATTTACCTGATATGGTATTGAAGTAAAGATAATCTTGTCGCGGCTTCCATTACTACCCTCTTCAAGGTACGATTCACCTCGCATTACAATTCTGCCTCTACCAGTTTCGAATGCCGATCGAACTCCTTCATAACCATAAATAATACCTCCTGTTGGAAAATCAGGCGCAGTAATATACTTCATCAATTCAGGAATAGTAATGTCATCCTTATCGATGTATGCAATACAACCATTAATTACCTCAGTAATATTATGTGGAGCCATATTCGTTGCCATACCCACAGCAATTCCTGACGCACCATTTATTAAAAGGTTAGGAATTTTTGTAGGAAGAACAGTAGGCTCCTTTAATGATTCATCAAAATTAGGTCGGAAATCTACAGTATCCTTATCCAAATCGGCAAGCATATCTTCCGAAATCTTGCGCAAACGAGCTTCCGTATAACGCATAGCCGCAGGGCTATCACCGTCAATAGAACCAAAGTTACCCTGTCCATCAACTAGTGGATAACGCAATGACCAATGCTGTGCCATTCTTACCATAGTATCATAAACAGAAGAGTCGCCATGTGGATGATACTTACCCAAAACTTCTCCTACAATTCTTGCTGATTTTTTATGAGATCTATTTGATAAAACTCCTAAATCAAGCATACCAAATAAAACTCTTCGGTGTACTGGCTTAAAACCATCACGTACATCCGGTAATGCTCTACTTACAATTACTGACATTGAGTAATCAATATAAGCAGCTTTCAGTTGGGTTTCAATATTCACATTCACAATATTACCGTGATTGTGACCCATTTCTTCATTATTCTCCATATTGTTTCCGTCTTCGCTCATCGTATATTATAATTTCTTTTAGGTTTCTTAAAATATATCTATGAATACCAGCATATTAACCAGTATATAAACTTCGATTTATTAAGGCACGAATTTAATAAAAAAATGCATTACTATTTGCATAATTTAATTCACATATTATAAACAATTTCATGTTAAAAAAAGCTAAACTATATTAATGTGATAACTAATGCTTAAACTAACTTTGAGGTTGAAATAATAAGCTGTATTTTTGTAAGCTTGAATAAATAGATTACAACCCAAATATTAATAAGATGGAAGCAAAGTTTTCGCCAAGAGTAAGAGAAGTATTAAACTATAGTCGTGAGGAAGCCATTAGACTTGGTAACGAATATATTGGAATAGAACATTTATTATTGGGTATTTTACGAAATGGAACAGGAAAGGCAATTAGTATATTGGTAAAGCATTCTATTAATTTAAAAGAACTTCGCCTTTTGATAGAAAAAGCTGTTCAGAGTGATGCTAAAATAGAAGATGATAAAGAAATTCCTTTGGTTCGTCAAGCAGAAAAATGTCTAAAGCGCACCTATTTAGAGGCTAAAGTTTATAAATCGGATATGATTAATATAGAGCACCTTCTACTAGCCATACTACGAGATGAAGATAATGTAGCTACTCGAACTATTGAGAAATATGGACTTAATTATAAAATTGCAAATGAAGATTTAAGATCATGGATTTCAAATACCATAAGCAATGAGCCTAAAAAACCTCAGGCGCAGGCCGCGGCTTCTTCAGAAAGCTCTGCATTTGAAGATGATGATAAGCAAAGCTATGAATCAAATACTCCTAAAAAAGGAGATAATAAAACTAAAACTCCTGTTCTTGATAATTTCGGAAGAGATTTAACAAAAATGGCTAGCGATAATAAGCTCGACCCAGTTGTTGGAAGAGATAAAGAACTGGAACGTATCTCACAAATACTCTCTAGAAGAAAAAAGAACAACCCAATACTAATTGGAGAACCTGGTGTTGGTAAGTCTGCAATTGCTGAAGGATTAGCCCTAAGAATAGTCAATAAGCAGGTCTCACGCATTTTATTTAATAAAAGGGTTGTTTCCCTAGATGTAGCTTCTTTAGTTGCAGGAACCAAATATAGAGGGCAGTTTGAGGAGAGAATGAAAGCGTTGATAAATGAGTTGGCGAAGAATCCAAACATTATTATATTTATTGATGAAATCCATACAATGGTTGGTGCTGGTGGCGCTCAAGGTTCGCTTGATGCATCAAATATGTTTAAGCCAGCATTGGCAAGAGGCGAAATTCAATGTATTGGAGCCACTACCCTAGACGAATATCGTCAGAATATTGAAAAAGATGGAGCATTGGAACGTAGGTTTCAGAAAATAATAGTTGAGGCTACTAATGAAGAAGAAACAATAGAGATTCTTAATAATATAAAAGGCCGCTACGAAGACCACCATTTAGTAAGATATACCGATGATGCAATTAAAGCTTGTGTTACTTTAACGCAAAGATATGTTAGCGACAGATTTCTTCCGGATAAAGCTATTGATGCTTTAGATGAAGCGGGTTCTAGAGTTCATATAACTCATATTAATGTTCCTCAGCGCATTTTAGATATTGAAACTAAAATGGAGGAAACTCGCAAGCAAAAACTTGATGCCATTAAGCAACAACGATACGAGGATGCTGCTAATTATCGCGATAAAGAGTCGAAACTTATAAAAGATATTGATGATGAGAAGGAAAAATGGGAGAATGATTCAAAAATTAATAGAGAGGCTGTTACTGAAGAGAATGTAGCTGATGTTGTGGCTATGATGACTGGAATTCCTGTACAAGGAATTGCAAATGATGAGGGTGCAAAACTAATGGAAATGGAGAGTGATTTACAAGCTTCCGTAATTGGTCAGGACACTGCTATAACAAAGATAACAAAGGCAATACAGCGAAATAGAGCTGGACTAAAAGATCCAAATAAACCCATAGGATCATTTATTTTTCTAGGGCCTACAGGTGTTGGTAAAACTCATTTGGCAAAAACACTTTCTAAATATTTATTTAATTCGGATGATTCGCTTATAAGAATAGATATGAGCGAATATATGGAAAAATTTGCTGTATCGAGATTGGTGGGGGCTCCTCCTGGCTACGTTGGATACGAGGAAGGTGGTCAGCTTAGCGAAAAAGTACGCAGAAAACCATATGCAGTTATACTCCTTGATGAGATGGAAAAGGCTCACCCAGATGTATTTCATCTTTTATTACAAGTTTTAGACGACGGGCAACTTACTGATAGTTATGGTCGTAAGATAGATTTTAAAAACACTATTATAATAATGACTTCTAATATTGGCTCACGTCAGTTAAAAGACTTTGGTAATGGTGTTGGATTTAATACAAATACTAGAGAGGCCAACAAAAATAATAACTCTAAGAAGATAATAGAGAATGCATTAAAAAAATCTTTTGCTCCTGAATTCTTAAATAGAATTGATGATGTAGTTATGTTTAATCACCTTGAAAAGAAAGATATTCATGTAATTATTGATATTGAGCTTAAAAGTTTGTTTGCCAGAGTCTCTAAACTTGGTTATAAACTTAAGGTTACTGCAAAAGCAAAAGACTTTATCTCCGAAAAGGGATGGGATCCTCAATTTGGAGCGCGTCCGTTGAAAAGAGCTATACAGAAACATGTAGAAGATGAGTTAGCTGAGGAGATTATTAAATCAAATATTAATGAAGGTGACGAAATTATTATTGATTATAATAAAAGAAATGACGCCATAAAAATTAAGATAAAAAAGCCCGTAAAAAAGGCTAAATAGTTTATACTTAACAGTATTAATATGAAATTAACAAATTAGATATAAGGCTGTTAATAAATTATAAAGCAAACATAATTTGTTTTACGATTATTTATAACTTTACACTCTAATTTTTTATAGAGAATAATATTACAAATTATAATAATACAACACTTATGAAATTTATTGCATCAAGTAAACTTTTACAAGCAAGCTTACAGTCAATTAGCGGAGTATTAGGAACTAATAGCACCTTACCTATCCTTGATAATTTTCTTTTTAGTTTAGAAAATGAGGAATTAAAAATTACTGCGTCCGACGTTGAAACAACTATGTCTGTCACAGTTTCTTTATCAAAATCGGAAGATGAAGGTATAATTGCTATTCCTGCCAAATTACTTCTTGATACCTTAAAAACATTTGGCGATATTCCTATTACTTTTAATATTAACGTTGAAACTAGTCAAATAGAATTAATTACTGACGATGGTAAATTTAAGATGAGTGGCTACGATGGTAATGAATATCCTAGTACTATCGATGTAGAATCTCCTTCAGAAATAGCTATTGCTGCTGAAATTCTTGAAGATGCTATTGGTAAAACAATATTTGCTACAGGAAATGATGAACTTCGTCCAGTGATGATGGGAATTAATTTTGAATTTACGGCTAATGGTTTAATAATGGTTGGTACTGATGCTCATAAACTTGTGAAATACACAAAAAAGAGTATCATTTCCGAAAATGAAGATAGCTTTGTAGTCCCTAAGAAACCATTAAATCAATTAAAGAGTATTTTAGGAAAAATATCTGATGATGTAGTTATTAAGTATAATAAAACTAATGCTCTTTTTGAGTTTGATAATTACACATTAATTTGTAGACTAGTGGATAGTAAATATCCTAATTACGAGGCTGTTATACCTAAAGATAATCCAAATACACTAACTGTTGATAGACTTCAGTTATTAAATAAAATTCGTCGTGTAAGTTTCTTTGCTAATCAATCTACCAATCAAATTAGATTAAGTATTAGTGGTCAGGAATTGATATTAAGTGCTGAGGATTTAGATTTCACTAATGAAGCACACGAGAGGTTAAACTGCAGCTATAATGGTAGCGATTTAGAAATCGGATTTAACTCTAAATTTATACTTGAAATGCTTAATAATTTAAATAGCGAACAAGTTATAATGGAATTATCTACTCCTGGTAGAGCGGGTCTTCTATTACCTGTTAGCGAGAGCGATAGTGATGAGGAAATTCTTATGTTAGTTATGCCTATAATGCTGACTGACAATTAATAATATTATCTTAAAAATAACTAATCATTTATAGTGATTTTTTTTAAAGAGATGATAATATATAAAATTTATCATAAAAAAAATCCGCTAATGCGGATTTTTTTATAATTCATTTATTGAAATGCTAGATCTATTATTTATAAACATAGGGTTTTCTGATATCATTGATATATTATTGGTAGCATATCTTATTTATTCAATTTATAAATTGGTAAAAGGAACTGCGGCTATAAATATATTTTTTGGTCTTGTTACCATATTTCTTATTTGGAAATTAGTTGGCATGTTGCAGATGAAGATGCTTGATGAAATTCTAGGTCAATTTATTAGTGTTGGTGTTTTAGCTCTTATAATTGTATTCCAACAAGAAATAAGAAGCTTCTTACTAATGTTGGGAAAGGTTGGTAGAGATAGAAATGGTAAACTTATTTTTATGAAAAAAGTTGTTCATCAACAGAAAATTGATATCAATACCATTACTTTATCTATGGAGGAAATGTCGAAACAACTTACAGGAGCTCTAATAGTATTGCGTAGGACTAATGAGTTACAAGAAATTATAGATACTGGAGAAGAAATTGACGCAATATTTTCAGCCCCGCTTTTGGAAAGTATATTCTATAAAAATAATCCTCTTCACGATGGTGCCGTTATTATTTATAGTAATAAAATAGTAGCTGCACGATGTGTTCTACCGGTTAGTAAAAAGACTGATTTCCCTGCTGATTTTGGGCTTAGACATAGAGCAGCAGCAGGTCTTACTCAAAATACTGATGCTCTAGTTCTTATAGTTTCTGAGCAAACTGGTAATTTTGCTTATAGCGATAAGGGTCAACTTTATACTAATGTAAGTATCAAAACCATAAAAGAACTATTGCTTAATGAAGCATAGTTTAATGCTATTATTCTAAAAAATAGAAAAGCAATATTATACCAAATGATTTAATTTCTAAATGGTAAAATACTGCTTTTTTATTTATGATATTTCACTATTTAAATCGTTGCTCAAACTCTTCATCAAATCTTTTTACGATATAGTCAGCACCATGATTAAAATAGGATTTTGTTTGTTCCTTATTAGTAATTTTAAAAGAAAATTTCTTGTCTAATCTTCTCAAAGGTAACTTCTCTCCTATTTCCATAAATACATCATTCACAGAACTATGTGCGGTCAACTTAAACTTATCATTTAATATAGACAATTGCTCAAAATTGTTGAATTTTATAGGAGAATCTATTTGTTTCTCGAATTGTTGAATTACTCTTTGTGTATTTGTAAAGCTGCCATCAGATTCAATTGCAAACGAAGCTGGAAGAATTAAATCAGCTTCTTTTGCAGTCTCAGTTATAAAGTAATCTTGAACAACTAAGAAGTCTTGCTTTCCAAACCATGAAGTAACTTCATTAATATCTTTTGCAGTTCCAATGGGGTCTTCTCCAAAAATAAATATATTTTTATAATCACCTTTTTTCATTGAAGGAATAATCTTCTTATCAGGCTTATATCCTTTATAAATACTACCCGTATCAATACAAGGCATAGCGCCCATATCAAATATTCCTTGTGAGTTATTCTTTTCTTTTAAAGATAATATTCCACTTGCTTTTTTTCCAAGTTTACCTGTTATCATTGCCAAGTTATATAGTTCTATAGATGTTTCAGCATTGATGTATTTTTCAGAGAATATAATAACAGCATTCTGATCATTATTAAATTCCTTTGCTACAGTAATCATTTGTTCGTAAGTAACTCCTGCCTTCTCAAGCAACGAATCCAGATTAGGCTTAAGAATATCTTGCTTATATTCTTCAAAACCCTCTGTTCTGCTATCAATAAACATACGATTTAGTAGATTCTTCTTTATAAAATAGAAATTTAGTGCTTTAATAAAATAATAATAACTATCAATAAATAGCTCTGTATCTACTTTATGACTCATCTTTTCATTTTTAGTTTCCGAGATAAAGTTCACTGAACAATTATTCTTTGTACGTGCTTCATTTACAAGGAAACCTGTAAAATCATTCTCATTTATTAAATCAGCACCAAAGATAAAAATCTTACTAGTTTTTATTAAATCTTCGAAAGGAACATTTGCTACTGCATTATTGGAATACATTTGTGAGCCTCTTCCTAAATAGCTGAAACTGGCAACATAAGGAGTACCTACTCCTTCTTTGGCAAACTTTTGGATTAGGTAAATTTCTTCGTTAGTCATTCTTGCCCCTGCAAAGAATATGTTTTGCATAGCTTCCGTAGCTTTTATCTTATCATATACAAGGCTTAGGGCTTCACCAAACGATATCTCTTCAAATTTACCATTCCTTTTTAATAATGGAGTTGTAATTCTAGAGGTGTCATTATAAAATTGGTAACCAAATTTAGGCTTTCTACCAATAGTCGTTTGTGGATTTATTAAGCCAACTGTTCCTTCTACACCCATTACAAACTTCCTTTTATGACTTAATAAATTCATAGCAACACCTTCGCTACCATATATATCAATAGCATATAAAGGCTCTGTTGCAACAGGTCCTGGTTTAAAAATTAAGTTTTCTCTAATTGCACCAGTTGGACAAGTATCTATACATAATCCACAAGTTTGACAATTAGTTTCTGTAAGCGAATCAGTCATCGAAGGTGCTACAAAAGAAGTAAAACCTCTATTTACAAGACCTAATGCATTAGCACCAACTACTTCATCACAAATACGGATACAGCGAGAACATAAAATACATTTATTATTATCAATTTCAATATACGGATGACTAAAATCTACTATATATTCATTGTATTCACCAGCATATTTACTTTGCTCTACATTATATTCGTCAGAATACTTCTGCAAGTCGCAATCAAAATACTCACCACAGCCACATTCCATACATCTACTGGCTTCTGTTAAACACTGCTCTTCAGAATAGCCCAACTCTACTTCGTTGAAATTTATACGTTTAGACTCATCTAATACGGGCATTTCTTCCCTTTGCTGATGAGGAAATACTTCAATAAATTTATTATTATTATCATTTATAAAATTAGACCTTAAGCTAATAAACTCTTTTCTTTTTGCGATAACTTCTTCGCCCATAACAAACTGATGACAAGAGTTAGAAGCTATTTTTGCTTGCGCAATAGCTTCAATAATTGTAGCGGCACCCGTTACACCATCTCCCGCCGCAAAAATAGATTTTACACCTGTTTGCAGAGTTTTAGGGTTAGCATCAATATCGCCCCATCTATTTGCTTGCAATTCTCCATCCTTAGCGACTGAGTTTACGCTCTCTATAAAGTCAATATCAGTTTTTTGCCCAATGGCAGCAAATATAAAGTCAACTTCTAAATCATACTCCGAACCTTCTATAGGTATAGGACGTCGGCGACCCGAAGAATCAGGCTCTCCCAACTCCATTCTTATTAATGAAACTGATTTTAGAACACCTTTATCATCTTTATTAACTTCTATAGGGTTATTTAAAAATAGATACTCTACACCTTCAAGTTTCGATTCATGAATTTCAATAGGATTGGCAGGCATTTCTTTTTCAGTACGGCGATAAACTACCTTAACATCAGTGCTTCCCAACCTAATAGCCGTTCTGCAGCAATCCATAGCAGTATTGCCACCACCCACAACAATAACCTTTTTTCCAGTAAAATCTGGAGCATTTTCGGTCATCTCTAAGTTTTTCAGAAATACAATTCCTGGGAATACATTTTCTGCATCATCACCCTTAACACCTACTAATGTACCCTTCTGCGACCCAATAGTAAGAATAACACTGTCATAATTTGCTTGAAGCTCCTTATAAGATATATCAGTTCCTAGTTTTTTATTATAGAATATATTAGCTCCTAATTCTAAAACAGAATTTACTTCCTTATCCAATAAATCATTTGGCAAACGATATTCAGGAATACCATATCGTAGCCATCCACCAGCCTCTGGTGCAGCTTCGTAAATATCGCATTGGTGACCTAATTGTTGTAAGAAATATGCAGAAGACAATCCTCCAGGGCCTGCTCCTATAATTGCAATTTTCTTCTCTGTACTTTCAGCAATCTCTGGTATATATCTATCATCTCCTGCTGCTAAATCAAAATCAGATGCATACCTTTTCATATAGTCAATACCAACAGCAGCAGATTCATCCATTGAGTTTCTATTACAAGCAAGCTCACATGGACGAACACATACTCTTCCACATATAGCAGGCAATGGATTTACTTCCTTTATTAATGCAACAGCTTCTTTATATAATTTCTTTTCAATCAATGAAATATATCCTTGCACATCAACACCTGCTGGGCAACTCTCTGTACATGGGGCAATGCAATCAGCATAATGATTGCTCATAATTAAATCAAGAGCAGTTTTTCTAGATTTACGAACTTTCTTATTATTAGTAATAATATTCATCCCTTCGGTAACTTTAGTAGAGCATGAAGGTTGCAATCCCCTCATATTTTCTATTTCAACAACGCATACATAGCAAGATGAATATGGTTCTAAACGTGGGTCATTGCATAATGTAGGAATATCAATTCCATTATCTTTTGCAACCTTAAGTATCGAATCTTTAGAATTGGCAGAAATATGTTCGCCATCTAGTATTATATTTATTTTATCACTCATTTTCTTTATCTCTTGATGGTTGTTTAATAAATCTTTATAGCGTCAAAATTACATCTACTATAACATTCACCACATTGAATACAGCCCTCTTGCTCAATGAAATGCACTTCTTTTTTCTCACCAGTAATTGTATCTGTTGGACACTTTATTGCACAAACAGTACAACCTGTACACATATCAGGAATTATTTCGTAAGTCAATAGAGCTTTACAGTTTTTGGCTGGGCATTTATGATCATTTATATGAGCCTCATATTCATGTCTAAAATATTTTAGAGTAGTAAGCACTGGGTTTGGAGCAGTTTGCCCTAGGCCACAAAGTGAAGCATCTTGTATCTGTTCCGAAAGTTCTTCTAATTGCTCAATATCTCCTTCTTTACCTTTTCCTTCGGTAATCCTAGTAAGAATTTCGAGCATACGCTTAGTCCCAATGCGGCAGAAAGTACATTTACCACAACTCTCGTCTTGAGTAAAGGCTAGGAAAAACCTCGCCATATCAACCATGCAAGTGCTTTCGTCCATAACTACCATTCCGCCAGAACCCATAATAGCTCCTGTAGAATTTACTGATTCGTAATCTATAGGAATATCAATAAGGTGCTCAGGAATACAACCACCTGATGGGCCACCTAGCTGAACAGCCTTAAATTTTTTATCATCTTGAATTCCTCCTCCAAGTCCAAAAATAACTTCTCTAATACTTATTCCCATAGGAACTTCAACAAGCCCACCATGTTTTATCTTTCCGGTAAGAGCAAATACTTTTGTTCCCTTACTTTTTTCTGTTCCATATTTATTATACGCATCGGCACCATTAAGAATTATATATGGTATATTTGCTAATGTCTCAACATTATTAATATTGGTAGGACTTTTCCATAAACCACTTTCTGCAGGAAAAGGAGGACGTTTTCTTGGCATACCTCGTTTACCTTCTACAGATGCAATTAATGCTGTTTCTTCACCACAAACAAATGCACCAGCTCCTTCTTTTACTTGAATATCAAGATTAAAACCTTTAACTCCTAAAATATCTCTTCCAAGATACCCCCTATTTCGTGCCTGTTCTAATGCAATATTCAATCTCTTTATTGCCAAAGGATATTCAGCCCTGCAATATATTATTCCACTTGTAGCACATATAGCATGGGCTCCAATTATCATTCCTTCTATTATAGCATGTGGGTCACCTTCGAGCAACGATCTATCCATAAAAGCTCCTGGATCGCCTTCATCAGCATTACAAATAATATACTTCTGTTTACTCATATTATTACGAGCAAAACGCCATTTCAAACCAGTAGGAAAACCACCACCACCGCGACCTCTAAGTCCACTATCAATAATTGTTTGAATAACCTCATCACAAGTAATAGGTTTATCAACAATCATTTTCAAGGCCTTATATGCCTTATGTTCCTCAGCTTCTTCAATACATTCGGGATCTATATAACCACAGTTACGAAGAGCAATCTTTACCTGTCCATCAAAATAGGCTTTTTCGCTTCCATCAAACATATCTGAATCTACAACAAGCTCCTTTATGGGCTCGTGGTTTTGAATATGGCTATCCATTAGGTCCATAACCTTATCAACAGATATATCTCCATAAAGAAAACGTCCATTATTATCTATAATTTCAACCAATGGTTCTTTATAACACATGCCTATACATGATGTTTGCTTAAGCTCAACATCAAGATTTTCAGCGATGATAATATCATTTATCTTATCGTAAACTTTAGAAGCTCCTGCAGCTATTCCACAACTACCAAGGCCTACTATTATTTGTTTTTTCATGATTTCCTATTCTTTATTTGCCTTAGATTCTTGTATTTTAATATTTTTAAGAACTTTAGAAGAACTTTTGTTGGTTAATTTACCATAAGTTTCATCGCCGATCATCATTACTGGAGCTAAAGAACAACAGCCTAAGCAAGCAACCGACTCAAGAGTAAACATATTATCTTCTGTAGTTTCGCCATCATTAATTTTTAATGTATCCATTAAGGCAGTAGTTATTTTAGAAGCATCCTGTACATGACAAGCTGTGCCATGGCATACTTTTATTATATGTTTACCAACGGGATTTAACCTGAATTGACTATAAAATGTTGCTACTCCATACATTGATGATAATTCTAAACCTACTTCTGTATTGAGCTTTGTAAACGCCTCTTTTGGTATAAATCCGTATATCGATTGTACTCCTTGAAGAAGTGGAATTAGGTTTCCATGTTTGCTTTTAAGCTTAATAATTAGCGAATCCATTAAGGATAAATCTATCTCTGTAGACTCATTATTTTCTACTAATTCTATTGTTTGATTTTGTATTCTGTTTATTCGCATAGCTATATTTTTAACAATACGAATTTACAAATAAGAACCTTATGTTATATTAATAACATTCTAAATTAAAAATATAGTATAATAAATTATTTATCAATAAGTTCCATGTTTATGATTAGTGATAATTAAGCGATAAATGGATATCTTATTTAGAATATAAATATTTTTGTTTATGCATATAAACATTCATAAATAATTTTTGACTAATCCATTCAGAATTAGACATAAAAAAACTCATTTATTATCCATTAATAAGCTCAGTACATTAGTTTCATAAATATAAGCTATAATCTAGTAGGAGATGATAAAGTTTAGATTATTCTATTTTACAACTTTTAGAAATAAATTAATGCCTAAGGGTTCTTGAAAAACTTCAATTTTATTCTTGTCAATACCAGCTTGAAGTGCATAAGCCTTTAATTCGTCAACAGAGCGATGGTGTAAAAACCAATCTCCTAATATTTCCATAATTTTTTTGGAAGGATTTTCAATATTAAAATTACCAATTATCATTTCGCCACCTTCATTTAAGAATTCATAATACTTTTTTAATAAGTAAACAAAATGCTTAGCTTTAAAATAATCAAACAGTCCTGCGCTCCAGATCAAATCATATTTTTTATCAGGAGAGTACCTAATTACATTTTTGTTAGTAAAAGCCATGGATTTAAGATATTTCTTATTCTTATGTTTGGCATAAGCAATTGCCCTCTTGTCCAAATCGAGCATATCAAATGATAAAGTATTATCATTGTTTCTTTCAAAGAACTCAAAAGTTTCTGATACAGGACCACTTCCTAGAATTAATACGTTTTTATTATCTCCATCAGCCGCCTTATTAAGTTTTTCAAATATATCAATAGCCATAGTTTTTCTATTTACCACAGCTATAGCCGCAGGAAAAACATGGAAGAAATCATCCCACTTTTTATAAAGTTTATTAGGATTAGAATACTTCTGATATATTTTTTCGATAATGAAGAAATCACCATTATAACCAAATGGCTTTGTAAATGAAAACCCTATAATTGTATTAGGATTTAAGATAGGTTTCATTATTTCCCTGAAATACTTAATATTATTCTCATCAAGGCTATCTACAAAATCAAATATAAATTGATAATCCTCTTTATCTGGCCCGTTTTTTTCAAATAATGCTGCAGCATATT
>Ga0164315_10001184_pt1 | contig 19485 bp, 13 predicted proteins | sample GuaBasSedimGuay6_FD_113737 | JGI IMG/M metagenome (GOLD analysis project Ga0164315, IMG submission 113737) | Subseafloor sediment microbial communities from Guaymas Basin, Gulf of California, Mexico - Guay6, Core 4569-2, 0-3 cm | ecosystem: Environmental > Aquatic > Marine > Hydrothermal vents... | reverse complement strand
GAGGATAGATGAACAATGAAGAAGGCTGAAATTATAAGAGAGATACCTTTTTTTTCCTCTCTTCGTGAAGAGGATCTAAAAGAAGTAGCTAACATTTGTGCTGTAAGAGGGCATGTTGCAGGAACAGTTCTTTTTAAACAAGGTGAAGCATCTGATTCATTTTATATTATCGTTGCCGGTGAAATAGAAATAAGAATACATACTTCCGGTGGTGGTCACGATCGCATTATTATTCTTTCTGATGGTGATTTTTTTGGTGAAATGGGTGTAATGCGCAATGCTCCAAGATCAGGGGATGGAGTTTTAAAAAGTGATTCTGTTTTATTGAAAATAATGAAACATGATTTTGACAGACTCATGGCTGTTAATAAGTATTTCTCAGGTATGGTCATGGATTCATTTTTAGAGAGATCCCAACAGTTGATAACTGCCAGACCTGCCCCTGTAAGGCCGGCAGCTGTATCTGAAATTTGTGATGGTAAGCCTCGAGGGAAAGTAATATCCGTTTTCAGCCCTTGCGGTGGTTGCGGAACAACTTTTTTGGCCACAAACATAGCAGCTAAACTTGCTGATTATAGCAACAGCAAAGTTTTACTTGCTGATATGGATCTTCAGTTTGGTACTACGGAACTCATGATGGGTAAAGCATCCAAGAAGAATACTGCTGATTTGTTCAAGGGAATTCAAATTAAATCTCACGATGTTCTTCATTACATATTAAAGACAAAGTGTGATGTAGATATATTTCCCAGACCAAGATATCCCGAAGAAGCCGAGCTTTTTGTTCCCGATAAAGTACGTATAATCATTGAACTTCTTGCCAGAGAGTATAAGTATACTGTTGTTGATATGCAGTCAATGATGGAAGAACCTAATTTAACTGTTCTTGATATGTCAGACGAAATTTTTATGATTATTTCTCCGGAGATACCAGCGTTAAGCCGCATGGTTGCCTGGCTGCGACTTATGGATAAATTGGGTTTTCAGCATAAAAGAATACGCATTATCTTAAATAAACATACAGAAGGTGGTTTTATATCTGTAGAGGAAATTGAAAAACGTATTCAGCAAAAACTTCTTGGAATTATTCCCTATGATTATGAGAATATCGTTACATCTGTTAATACCGGTCAATTGATTGTAGAAAGCAAGCCATTCTCTTCAGTAAGTGTTGGTATTTCAAACCTTGCCAGGGAAGTTCTTTTTGCGCAGCAGGATGACGATGCTGCAGAAGCTAAAGGTGAAAGGCCTAAGTCTTTTAGCTTGTGGAATATTTTTGGTAGCTGACCCTTTTCCTGGTACGATCCTTTTTCTGGCACAACCTTTTTTCTAGCACAACCTTTTTTCTAGCATGAGCCTTTAAGGTTATAGCTCCACTTAAAGTTACTTGTAGAATTAGTTATTTCTAACAGTTCCCCTGATTCGATAATTTCTCGTGCAGCTTCAATGTCTGGTCCAAACCATCGATCTTCCGTAATAAATTCAACTTTAGTTCTAAGAAGTTTTACTGCGGCATTAGTTGTAGGAGATGGTTTCATTGGTTTTAATATATCTATAGCTTGACCAGAGCAGAGATATTCAATGGCAAGGATTGAGGCTAAATTTGTTGTGATTTCTTTTGTTTTCCTCGCAGCTGTAGTAGCCATAGAAACATGATCTTCCTGATCTGCAGATGATGGTATGGAATCAACAGTTGCAGGATGACATAGTCCTTTATTTTCAGAAGCCAGGGAAGCTGCTGTATATTGCGTAATCATTAATCCTGAATTTACACCACTATCTTTAATAAGGAAAGGCGGCAAATCGCTTAAAGAACTTGTGAGAAGTCTAAACGTTCTTCTTTCAGATATTGCGCCTGCTTCTGATAAGGCACAGGATAAATAATCCATTACCAGACCAACAGGTTCACCGTGAAAGTTTCCGCCAGAAAAAATACCATCTTCAAAAACAAGAGGATTGTCGGTTACAGCATTTATTTCTGTCTCAATTACTTCTGCTGTATGTTTGAAGGCATCCAGTGCTGCTCCCAGGACTTGAGGAGTGCACCGTAAAGAATAGGCATCCTGAACTTTCTCACAGGTTCTATGGGATTCTCTTATTTGGCTTCCTGATAAAGTTTCTCTTAAGTGTCTGGCAATTTCAATCTGTCCTTTTTGACCTCTTAATTCATGTATTCGTTTGTCAAAGGCTTTTTCAGTACCTCTCAGAGCTTCAATTGACATTGCTGATATTAAGGAAGCTGATTTTAATAATTTTTCTGCAAAATGAAGGTTAAAGCAGGCAATTGCAGACATTACCGGTGTTCCATTGATAAGGGCAAGACCTTCTTTGGCTTTAAGACTAACAGGATTCAGGTTTGCAAGTTTTAGTGCTTTGGAGGCTTTCATGAGCTCTCCTTTATAAATTGCATTGCCTTCACCCATTAATGTTAAAGCCATATGAGCCAGTGGAGCTAAATCGCCACTGGCACCAAGAGATCCTTGTTCCGGGATTATAGGTATAACTCCACAATTGAGGAGATCAAGCAATGCCTCCAGCAAGTCGAGTCGTGCTCCAGAAGCTCCTCTTGCAAGAGTATTTGCTCGAAGAAGAAGTACTGCTCGTACAATATTTTCAGCCAGTGGTTTTCCTACAGCGACGGCATGAGATCTAATCAAGTTTACTTGAAGTTGAGATAATTTTTCTTTAGCAATTGCTACATTAGCAAGATCACCGAAACCTGTATTAATTCCATAAATTGGTTTATCTTCATTTAACATACTTTCAAGGAGTTTTCTGTTTTCGCTTACAGCTTTTTTGGCTGGATCAGACAGAATTACCCTAATATCAGGGTTATTTGCTGCTTTAATGACTTCGTTAATAGTGAGAGATTTACCGTCTATTGTAAGAGTATTCATGATATTCTCCTGTCGTCAAATTAATAGGATTGCTGGTACGATGATATCATGGGCTGTGTTGATTTAGTTTGTATATTTAAACAAGTTTAAGAGATCTCAAAAAACAACTAAACAAAGGAAATGACAGGAAAATTGTTATTGAAGAGTTAAAGGTGTAGATGTAAACTGACAAAGAGATGTAGAGTTAATTTCAGTATAAATATAAGTTAGAGTAGAGGTGGGGCTTTGTGGTTCCCTGTTCCCAGTGTGGATGTTTAAATGAAGAAGAAGTTGTGTTTTGCAGAGAATGTCATGGTCAGGTTAAAAGACACTCAAGGCAGGAGATAGCAAGACTTCAGCAGACCTCATTATGTCCTGATTGTAATTATTATAATCCTATTGAAGAAACAACCTGTGTAAAATGTGGTACTCAACTTCGTAATGTTGATTTTGTCGTAAAAGATGCAAGTGGCCGTGAATCTGTGATACGTGATGTAAATTCCGGGGCTTTTGTAAACGGTTTTCTCTGGGTGTCTTTTGTTTCAGTATTGCTGCTTTTGCTTTTGACAGGTGTTAGCTCGATGTTTTCCAGTGGTGGTTTATCATCGTTTCTTAAGTTACCTGCCGGCAAGGTATTTTTTCTAGTAATCATTGTTATGGCATCAATTTTAGCAATAGAGTGGAAGAGTGGTCTGCTGTATCGAACTAAGATAGTAACGGTATGTTTTCTTGCCTTTCTTGCGCTGGGAACTTTTATCGGCAAAACATTTTTTATGACCATAAAATTGGGCTTATGGGACTTCAATTGCCTGCTCCTGATTGGTGAATTGCTGACATTGATTTTTGCAATGACTTTTCTTGTAAGAACAAGATTTTCGGGATCTTTTTTTGCTTCTATTATGGCTTTAGTAGGTTTATATTGTTGTATCAGCCCTATAGTCTTTTTGTTTAACTATAGCGGGTTTTTGATTTCCATACAAAAACTTCCGCCTGTATTACGGGATTTCCCAATTTGGCTCGGTCCAACTTTTGTTGCTTATCATTTCTTTTTTCCTTACGCTCTCTTTCAAATGATTGGCTCTGCCTTGAAGGCACTATTAAAGAGTATGGAAAAGGTCGATGGCACAAAATCTATTGTTCGTTTTCTTAATAGAAGAAAAGAAGAAGCAAGAGGTGAGTTACTGAATATCTTTGTTGTTGGGATAACCTTATTTACCGGATTTTCAATTATGGTACAAGTTAGAGTACCAAATATTGTTTCTTTAATTTATGTTTCAATTAAACGTCTTTAATTGAAAGTTGTTCTCAAGTTGATGGGGGCTTTATTTTTTCAGGTTCAATATGAAGTTTATCAGCTTTATTGTTTTAGCCTTAAGATAGAGTTAATGATGTTTGTTGTTCCTCTACCTTCAACAAGGGTAATAAGTTCGACTTTTCCACCGTTACGTTCTACAAATTCCTGCCCCACGACTAGTTTGTTTTCATAGTCTTTTCCTTTAACCAGAATATCAGGTTTCAATGACTTAATTAGATTCAGGGGGGTTTCTTCATTAAAGACAGTAACATAATCGACAGCCTGTAATGCGCAAAGTAGCAGACTTCTATCTGCTTCCGGTACGATTGGTCTTGAAGATCCTTTAAGTAATTTTACTGAATCATCTGAGTTTAACCCTACAACGAGAAGGTCACCAATATCTTTGGATTTAGCAAGATATGTTGCATGGCCTGCATGAAGAATATCAAAACATCCATTGGTAAAAACTACTTTTTTGCCTTTAGTTTGTTCTGATTTTATTATAGAAATGAGCTCTGTTTGTGTCTTTAGTTTGTTATACATTAATTTAACTTTCAATCTATTGCTAACTTAATTGTTTCTATCTTTATAGTTTTTTTCTTTATGGTTTAGATATTCATTCCTGATTAAATCTTTATTCCTTATTGGATCTTTTACAGCAGTTTTCTTCAATTAATTCACAAAGAATATGGATTGCTGTAATATGACCTTCCTGTATTCGTGGAGTGTTTGATGAAGGTATTTTTATAGATAGGTCAGCATATTTATGAATTAGTCCTTCATTTGCACCAGTCATTGCAATTGTTTGTGATTTATTGTTTTTGGCAGCTATAAGCGCTTCAATTATGTTTTTTGAATTTCCTGAAGTTGTGATACCTATTACAACATCCAATGATGTTGCAAGAGCTTCAACCTGTCGGGCAAATACGCGTTCATATCCGAAGTCATTGGCGATAGCAGTAAGAATTGAAGAATCTGTAGTAAGTGCAATTGCTGGCAGAGCCTGTCTGTTGAAGTAAAACCTTCCTACAATTTCAGCTGCAAAATGTTGAGAATCAGCTGCACTTCCTCCGTTTCCACAGATTAGTATTTTTCCATTATTTAAGATACATTGACTTAAAATTTTTGCTGTTTCATTTATTGGCTTAGAACATTTATCAATCATATCATTGATTGTTTTTGAGCTTTCAGAAAGAATATCATTTATTTTTGTTTTCACTGTTGTGTCTCATATCCTTTAAAATCCACATAACCGCATCGTTTAGGTTATTTGCAATGTAGTCAGGTGTAGTTCCTTTTGTATATTCTAATTCACCTTTTCCATAACCTGTAAGAACAAGTATACCTTTTACACCTTCTGATTGAGCAAATTTTATATCACCCATTCTATCGCCGACCATGTAAGAGGTTGAAAGGTCAACATTATGTTCTTTTGCGGCTTTAAGCAACATGCCTGTTTGAGGTTTTCTGCACTGACAATCAATATCCAGATGTTTGATTTTGCCGCCTTTTAAGTGAGGGCAATAGTAAATATCATCAACAAAGGCATCTTCCTTATTTAAGAGCATGTTCATCTTTTTATGTACTTTATCTACCAGTTCTTCCGGGAAATAACCTCTTGCTGCCCCTGCCTGATTAGTTACCACGATTACAGGTATATTTTTTGCATTCAGTTGGTGAATTGCTTGTCCTACCTGTGGAAGTAGATAAAATCTGCTTTCATGGTTAACATAACCGACTTGCTCGTTAATTGTACCGTCCCGGTCAAGAAATACTGCATTTTTTAGCATACTAACGACCGTTACCTGTACCATCTGCTCCGGCTTCCATTGCTGCTCGTCCCAGAGCTTTAGCTTCTTCAGAGTCACTGGATTTATGATATTCAGCCGCTATAAACTTTGCTTTCCCGTCAAGCTTTTTAACTACAGCTCTGGTTTTTTCAGCTATTTCTTCAGGCGAAAGGCCGAAACCATATTGACCATAGAATACATCAGCTTTAGATGTTAAGGCCCATTCGTAGTGTTCCAGGTTTGTACAATGTATACCTACAGGTTTGGAAGTGATACTTTTTAGATGTTTCATAAGGATTGCTACCTCTTCTTGTCGAAAGTATTCGTCAATTTCAAGGCCGAGAACCCATCCGGATGTGTAATTTCCAAATAAATCCACCATTTCTTTTTGATAGGTTTGCTGGATATCACTACTTAAACGGTTGAACTCAGTGGATTCGTCTGCTCTTAACCAGAAGATAATATTAAGACCTTTGGCTTTAATTTCTTCTACTTTCTTTTTCATTTGAGCACAGGACTCTTCATTTAATGACTGGCCAAATTTACCATCGTCATAGCAGCTATATCCGGAACCTTCTCCGTCACCACCATTGGAAAGATAGAGATAGATTGTATCATCACCATTATCAAGAAGCCTTTTGGTAACTTCTTCAATTTTATCAAGCTTTGGGCTTAATAAATTCATTACTCTTGTATCGGCATTGTCTAGAAGGAAAGAAGCCTTGTGTTCTGTCTCATCTGGTGCTGAATTATCACTTTCATCTTCCATGCCATCAGGTTTACCATCAAGATCCTGATCTATACCTGCAGCATGTTCAGATTCTGAGGTTACAGGTTCCGGGTCAATTTGATCTGGTTTATCTGAATCTGGTTTGTCAGAATCTGAATCATCGTTATTTGAATTTTCCGATTGAGAACCTCCGCTATCAGAGCTTGATGAGTCGGATGACTCTTCGTTTGCTTTATCAAGAATTTCATTTGCCCGCTTTTCGACTTTATCCTTTCGGGCTTTCTCAAGATTTTTTCTGGTTTCTGCTGTTCCATCGAGGCCAAAAGCTCCGGCCTTGTTATCTTTTGCCAGTTTACCCATAATGAAAGTTATAAGTTCGGCAGGAACATAATCAGGTCGTGTTGAACTAATCACTACAGAACTTGAAGTGTCTACTCCCCATTTATTGGTTGGGACAGACATACTGTTTCTCCATTCGTCCACATAAGGACGTAGTTGAGAGTAAACTACTGCTGGATCTGTAACATTGTATACGGTGGCTGTTGGTGCAATTTCTGATTCAGCCTCTTTGCGGGCTTCTGCCTTGGTCATTTTATTCTGTTTTGTTTTGTTCTTTTTTTGATTCTGATTTTTTTCTTTTGAGCTGCTGGAATTATTACCTTCACTTGAGCTATCACCTTCATTGTAACTCTTGCTGCCATCCGAGCTACCTCCTGCACCCTGGAAATTTCCCCCATAGGCCAGAGGAATAGTGGAAAAAGTTAAGGCAAAAATCATTATATTTACTAACAGGTTTTGTCTGTATTTCATTTTAAACCTCTCGTTTATTACATTTTAGATGACTGTTAGTCAGTTTTGTTAACAGAATTGATGATAGTTCTCTCTATTAAGACAGTTTATCAGTATTCTTTGATAGAAAAAACAGTAAAAAATATGTTCAGAAATAAATACCTCATAATAAGTCTGTATGTTTCTATAATATATTTATAATGACTTATTAAAGCATTTCCATAATTTTAGCTGCAACCTCATCAGGAGTGATAGATAGGTGGCATTGGAAAAGGCTTTTAGGAATTATTAAATTTGAGGTTTTTGTAGTTGTTGTACTTAATTTCTTTGTTTGCAGTTTAGGGCAATCTCTTTTAAAACATGGAGAACATTCAATATTAGATGCGAAAGTGAAGCTGTTTTTATTCCACGGCCTTGTAAAATTTGTTGATGTTGATGTGAAAATTGCAATCTGAGGCAACTGAAGTGCAGCGGCAATATGCATCGGTCCCGAATCATTTGAAATAAATAATGATGATCTTTCTAATAAAGCAGTCAATTCAGCTACATCTTTAGTTTTGCCGGCTGCCATTATTGTTTTTATTTGATTTTTTTCCAGAGTAGAGGCAATGTGTTGACCATTAGAGATATCATCTTTATTTCCTACAATCATTACTATTGGATTAATCTTACAGGTTATTCTTTGGGTTGTTTTGTTATCCAATTTCCTGAATGCTTTAATTATCGATTCACAAAAGAGGTTTGGAGCCCATCTTTTACTTGGTCCATATGCTCCACCTGCATGTATGGTTAACACTGTGTTGGCAGAACAGCTATTTTTCTTTAAAAATTCAGTTGCCCAGTTTTTTGCTTTTGGTTCAATTTCAAGAAGCAGTGGATCTGATTCAGGAGTTTCCCTGTCATAGGTCATTTCATTAAATTCAGGAAAGAGCTGAAGAAGTCTTAAATAATAAGACACACGGTGAAAAGTTCTGAAGTCTTGAGGATGGGGTATTGATTTGGTCAGCAGAAAGTTTCGCTTGTCACGATTGTAGCCAAGACGTTGGGGAATATTACTTAAACGGGCTGCTATAGCAGATGAAATTGAACCTGGCAGAATAAGCACTTTTTCTATTTTTTCTTTCTTGTATATTTCTGATTTTTTCCAGATAGTTTTAATTTTACCTGTAAGATTACCTAATGCCTTTTGACTGCTTATAGGAAGAATTCGCTGGGAGAGTGAACTTTTATTAAAAAGAGAGACTATGTGAGGCAGGCCTGACAATATTAATTCAGTATCTTGAAGTCGTGATTTTAAATGGTTCAAAAGTGGTGTTGCCATGACAGCATCACCAATCCAGTTGGGGAGTATAATAAGAAGTTTCTTACTCATTTTTTATTTTTCCCCTTTCGAAAATAATGATAAAATTAATGAATTAATAATAACAACTCTTTAACATAATTACATGCTATCATATGGTGTTCATCCTATCGTAGTTTAATTTACCCTCATTTATTTTTACTTATAGGAGGTCATAAAAGATGACTCCAAATTTGTCAAAGAGAGCTTCAGCAATTCCGCCTTCACCAATTAGAAAACTGGTTCCTTTTGCTGAGGAAGCTAAAAAAAGAGGTATTCACGTATATCATCTTAATATTGGACAACCGGATATTGAAACTCCTGAACCTATGTTAAAGGCAGTCAGGGAATTTACTGGCAAGGTTATTCACTATTGTCATTCTCAAGGCCATGATAGTTATCTTGATTCTCTTGTTTCCTATTATAAAAAACATAACATTATTCTCGAAAAACCGATGATAAATGTTACTACCGGCGGCAGCGAGGCAATTGTTTTTGCTTTCATGTCAGCAATGGATGCAGGAGACGAAGTTATCATTCCAGAACCGTTTTATACCAATTATAATGGTTTTGCAATTATGGCGGGGGTAAAAATTAATCCTGTGACGACAAGTGGTGAAAATGGTTTTCATTTACCTGCGATCGATGTCTTTGAGAAAAAAATTAATGATAAGACCAAAGCTATTTTGTTGTGCAACCCTAATAATCCTACAGGAACGGTTTATACCCGAAAAGAACTTGATGCAGTTGCGTCTTTATGTAAAAAGCATAATTTATGGCTTTTGACTGATGAAGTTTATAGAGAGTTTATTTACGAGAGTAGTGATTATACAAGTGCTCTTTTGCTTCCTGGTATGGAAGATAGAGTAATTATGATGGATTCTATATCTAAAAGGTATTCAGCCTGCGGGGCCAGAATAGGTTGTATTGTCTCTCGAAACAAACAGGTTATGGAAGCTTGCCTGAAGCTTGGACAGGCACGGCTGTGTTCTCCTCTTGTAGATCAGGTACTGGCTACAGCTGCAGAGGATTTACCTGAAGATTATATGGATAATACTGTTGATGAATATCGTTCTCGTCGTGATGTTGTCTTTGAGGGGCTTGAAAAAATTCCAGGGTTAGTGGCTATAAAACCAAGTGGTGCATTTTATAATATTGTGAAATTACCAGTTGATAGTGCTGAGAAATTTGCACAGTGGTTACTTACAGATTTTGAAAAAGACGGTAAAACAGTTATGCTGGCTCCAGCTGCTGGTTTTTATGCTACTGAGGGCTTAGGTGTTCAAGAGGCTCGTATTGCTTATGTTTTATGTAAAGAAGAGCTTATTGATGCAATGAATCTATTGAAAGTTGCAATTGAACAATATAATTCAAAGTAGAACTTTAAATTTTTAGATAATAAGCTTTAGATCTGAGTCGTTAGGTTTAAGGTATGAGATTTTCAAGTGCCTTGTTTATGTCTTCAGGTGTAATCGTATCTAAACAGGGGTACAACCTGCATTTACTATAGTTACACTTTACACAGAGCTTCTCGAGATTAGGTTGAAGTACCTGGACTTTGGCATTATCAGGTTTCCATTTTGTTTTAGAAAGACTAATTAATGGTGGGAATAGACCTAGTACAGAAGTTCCGGAAGCTGCTGCTGTCTGGAACAAACCGCAATTTGGAGCTATATATAGTTTTAAGCACGACTGAACGGCACATAATTGTCTAAGATTTAGCTCACCGGCAATAGATATAGCATTTTTCCCAATAGCTTTACAGATTCTTTCAGCGATTGTTTTGTCGTCTTTAGTTCCAGTAATGATGATTGATTCAGAGTTTGTAAAGTTAGCTGCCTGTCTGGCAATTCTTACCCACATGTCAAGACTTAAGGTGAAGGCTGGATTTGCAGTTCGTGGATGGATACCAATTATATTGTTCTTATTCTCTGTTTTTTCTTTAAGCCATTTTAGAGCGTTCTTCTTTTCTGATTCTGTAAGATATATGACCGGTTGATTAATTTCGCCATCATAGTATTTTAAGTGATTTACAAAAGACATTACATAATTTGTTTCGTTAATAGGTGGATGACTTTTATGTAGCCAGACAGGTTGGTTAATTAAGGGTAGATATGGTCTGAAACCGTTGGCAATACGTTTTTTGATTCCAGCAGAGACAGCCAGAGATAGAAGTCGCCAGTTTGAATAGGCTATGATTGCAGTATCAAATTTATGATGCTCTATTTCTTTTGAAAGTTTAACAAATCCTGCAGCACCTTTATGTGAGTCATCTTTATCATCAACTATTATATGGTCAATAAATGGATTGTTTTTAAGTATTGGGGCTGTTGAGGGTGAGGTTAATGCTCCTATGTGTGCCCCTGGATAAAGTTTTTTCAGAGCAGAAAAAACGGGTATGGTTAAAACAAGAGATTTTAAATCATCAGTTCTACATACCAGTATTTTTTTTTTGCTATCCATGTTCTGATTTTTTAACATAAAAAAGTTCTCTTTACCAATAATTTCAGAAAAATAGTGTTTTTTGTCGATACCTATATTGGCGGTCAGTAGTAAAACGGAATAGTCATTTATATGATTTATGACATTAAGTTTTATTGGGCCAATCAGTTCACTGGTATAAATTGTATTCTTTATTACTAAGGGGTGTATTATGACATATAAAGTAATGTCTCGTCTGAACAGTTTAAAGAGGCAGCTCGATGATCTTTATTTCACATCTGAATATGAACGTTTGCAAAATGTAATATCATCTATCAGGCAGGAAATTCAGAAAAAACAAGTGTAGCAAGGCTTGTTAGCCATCTATTCCTTTTAGAATCTCTTCAAGTTTTGATATTCCTAGAATATCCCGTTTTTTCATGAACTCATGTCGAGCTTGTTTTTTCCACGATCTTGCATTTAAGATATTACCCTGATTAATCTCAAGAGCTGCAAGTCTGAGCATAATCCAGCCAGGTTGTCTGGTTTTTCCCAGAGCTTCAAGAAGGCATATTTTGGCTTTGTCCTTTTCACCTATTCTTTCGTTACAGTGAGCAATGTTTATTAAGGCGTGAAGCCATAGATCAGAGTCACCTTGTTTAAAGTCAATACACCTTTCGTAAGATTGTAGAGATGCTTTAACTTTTCCCTGTTCCAGTAAGGCATTTCCCATATTGTACAAACAACTTGGGATCAGTTTTTCATTACCCGATAAAATCGCTTTTTCAAAACATTCAATAGCCCATTTGTGATTTCCCAGCTCATTGAGAGTAATTCCAAGGTTATGTCTTATTTCGCCTTCCTGCTCACATTTTGGGCAAAGAAGAGCTTCTGAGTATTTATCTGCAGCTTCATCAAATTTCTTTTGATCAAAAAGAGCATTAGCAAGATTAAATAGTTTTTGACCTCTTTCTTCTGAGGTACTTTCTCTTACAATTCGTTTCATATCATCAACAGGTATTGATATGTAGTCAGCAACAGATTTTTTCTCGATTGATGGAAATAGGGATGATATTTCAACTATTTTAGCCCCTCCGGGAAGGGTTTCTTTTTCAAGAAGGTCTATTTTTTGTTGTTGAATTTCTTTCGACGAGATAAGACTGATAAATCTATCTTTTTTTAATAATTCAGCCTTTCTCATACAATTTCGGGAGATTTTTTTTCTTCCCATTTTGGAATATATTAATGATAAAAGTCCATAGATGCTATGTAAACTTATTTCAGAGGGTTCAATGAGAAGAGTGATTCCCTTTTTGATTCCAGAAATACCTTTGTAATCATCTGATACAATTTCTTTGTCTGTTACAACGTTTAAAAAAGTAGCATATTGTTTTATCTTTTGTTCAAGCCAGTTTATTTCTTGAAGTCTAGGTAGTTGAACTTTCTGGAATTCAGAGATAAACAGTCTTGGAAGGCCGGATATTTCTCCGGGGAGGGAGTTTGACGACGACGATTCTGTTTCAATCAGTGCAAGTAGAAAGCATCGTACCGCTGCTCTTTTTCTTCCAAGTTTTTCAAGAGAAACTCCCATTAACTTAAGGGACAAGGCTAACTCCGGTGAAGTAGGCCATATAGCTTGATTAAATTCAATCAGTGCCTGTTCGTGATCATTGATGATTTGATAAATCATTCCTTTGGTTATTGAGATTAGTCGTTGTTGGTTTAGCGGGAGATCTGTTCTTGAACGATTGATGTAATAAAGTGCTTTTTCAATTTGCTTGTCTCTGGCAAGGATAATAGAACAACATATGAGAGAATGAAGTTTTAGCAAAGGATCACTGCTGTTTCTCATAATTGAGTATGTGTGATATGCCGTTTCAATATCTCCAGCCATTTCGAGAGCATTTCCTCGTAAATTTTCAATAACGCCGGTTGTCTGTTTGGTAGGATAACTTGCTGCCTGCCTGAATAATCCAAGAGCCCGAAGAGGTTCTTTTTGCCTCAACCAATAACGGCCAATATTAACCTGCACAATGCTTTTGAGTTCAGATCCTGCATTTTCTTCTGCCTTAAGAAGATTTTTGTAAACACTTTTATATCGTCCTGTTTGTTCACAGGCTTTTGAAAGAAGATAGAATATAGATGCTTTACAGGATATGGTGCTTTCTGGTTGGTTTGATGCTGTTTGTAGAGTTCCCTGTGCAATTTCAGAATCTATAGACAGCTGAGTGTAACCTATAAAAAGTAAGGCTGTAGATATAGTTAAATTATCACCATCAGTTGCTGCCTGTCTCAAAAGGGAACGAGCCTGTCTTGTATTGCCATTTAGCAATAGGATCGCCAGTCCCAATTTTTGAGATGATGCAAATTTCAGATCCTTTGCAGCGTATAGGTTTCTAAATTTTCTGATTGTAGTTGAGACAAATTCAGAGGACAGTTTAGACATAACATTATCAAAGTATGTTACAAGTTTTTCACAGTTGATTGTTGCAAAATAAACAACATTATCGATGGCAGTTAAAAACCATTTTATGGCATTTTCTTCATCATCATGAAAAAGAAAGTTGGCGATGAAAAGTTCAAGCTCGATTATATCAAGATTTTTAATATTATTTAGATTCTTGATATTTTTCAGGTATTTATTTTTTTCAAGTAATTTAATTGCATAGTCATAATGACCCTTATTTATCAAAATTCTCACGGCTTTAATTATAAAGCTCTGATCATTTATTATTGAGTTAGAGAGAATTCCATCACAGATTGTTTTACTTTGTCTTACACTGTCAGGTTTGCTTGAGTCATAGGCATCAATACAGCTTAGTTGACCAATAAGAAGTCTGGAGAAGTCTTTAACATGCTTGTTTCTCATACCTTCTTTTAGTCTCTTAATGGCTTGATTTTTGTAGCCTAGCTCTATTGACTGCCTACTGATTCCAAGAATGATATCCTCTGTAGAAACAGACTTTTGTTTTGTCATTGAGGAGATGTTTATAAGTAGTTGTTCGGCAACGTCGTATTGTTTCAGTATTTCAGAAAAAAGTGCTTTTGCGTACTGGCAACAAGCGAGAGAATTTGTGTCAGATAAGTGCATCGTTTGAAGAGCTAGGATTGCTTTGGTTGCAATAGAGGTTTGATTATCTTTTGTGCAACATTTAGAAATAAGCTGTGCAAGTTCTATAGCTTCTTCCGGTGTTTCTAAAAAATGAACTGATTTCATTAATAATTCGGAAGCTCTGGAGATTTGTTCCGATGGAGGTTTTTCCTCGTTTGAGTTTGATTTTAATAAATGGAGTCCCAGTAAAAATTCGCCTCGTTTGTGTTCATGAATTAAGGTGCTTTCTTTCAGGCTTTTCCTAAACAATGCTTCCGAAATTGTATCGAAATTTGCTTTACAAAGTAATCGTGCTGTTTTTCTAAAGAAATCACTGGTACTAATATTGATTTCAGACCGTAATTTTGAAGAATCATTATCAAGTTCTCTGTATTTACGGGCCAGGAGATGAATCGTTTCAAGTAATTCTGAGTAGTTCTTTTGAATAAGGTATATTTCAGCAAGAGTTAAAAGGAGGTGAGTAAGATGAATCCCTGATGTCCCCGTGATACTGTTTCTAACACGAAGAGCTGCTTCATTGCTTCTTCCGGCTTTAGCTTCCTCAATTTGCCTCTTACAGAAGTTTAGTAACTCATCTAGCAAGTTTGTTGTAGCTTTTTGCCTGTTTTTAAATTTAGTCAAAGTTGTTTCTCCTCTCTTGTTTTACTTGCTATATCCTTATTTTGTTTTGTTTGTATTAAGTTTAGCCCGAATATTTAATAAAAGTCCAAAAATATTGCTGTATTACGGGAAAAACACCTGAAAATTGCTTTTCAGGTGTTTTATCATACCCAATCTATAGGGGCTCTTATCTATATTCTCATTATTTATTATTTATAAATATATTTTGAGGTTAGATAACAAACATTTATGACAAACATTTCATGTTAAACCCTATATAGATTTTATTGATCTAGTTTCTTAGGTCTTTCTGTAACTCTTTTACGGGCTTTTTTAACAGCCTCCATTACGTAAGGAAAGTCAATACCCAGTTTTTTAAGATGTTTGTCTGTTGGAATACCGTTTCTGTCCCAACCTCTTCTTTTGTAGACTGCATCCATAAGTTTTGAGTATTGATCAAACTTGTATTCACGCAGAATTTTCACTCTTTCATCAAAAGACATTTTTTTGATCTTTTTAGGATCAAATTTTAAATTATCATGTAATTGATCGTCATATCTTTTTTGTCGGGACTTGTATTCTTCAATAGTTACAGGGCCCATAGCACGATATGGAGGTACATCATATTCCCAGGTAGATTTCCCAAGTCTTAAACCAAATACTTTCTGGAAGTTATATACTCTTTCAGATTGTAATATAAGTACATCAGGAGTGATTTTAATACCTGTCATTCCTTCAAAGAATTTGCAGTAACCTTGAACATGTTCAGGTATTTTATGAGGTTCTTTGGTAAGTTCATTACCTGTAGGAGTTACATCGTTCCACGGTAATTTACATAATCCCATGAGTCCAAACCAGGTTCGGAACATTGGAAAGTAATGAAGGGCATCTGCTTTATCCTGAAAAGTCGGGATTTGTTTGTTTACCATATCCATGAAAATCAGCCAGGCTTCATCATGTTGAGGGCCTTTTATGGCCATACAATATCCGCCTTGCTGGGCAAGAGACTCTTTACAAACATATTCAGAGAACTCAAGACCTTTTACTTCCATCCCAATATCAAGCATAAGTTTTTTATCTGCTTTATATTTTTTGGCAAAAATTTCTTTCATTCTTTTAATGCCCTGACCAACAGTTACGCCAAAGCCTTTTCCTCTTGCAATTTGATGAAGCATTTCAAGAGCAGCAGCTGAGTTACCCCATTTGAGCTCAAGACCACCAGTGCGTTTTTTGTTTAGAATGCCTTTTTCGTAACATTCATAGGCAAATGCACCGGATGTGCCGAATCCAATTGTGTCAATACCATAGGTATCACAGTAAAAATTCATTTCAAGTATTGCCCATGGTTCCCAGATTCCCATATTAGAACCTAAGCCTGCTGCATTTTCATACTCAGGACCATCAACGATGACACAGGTTCCTTTATAAGGGCCTGTTCTAAGCTTAAAGTTATCAGCAGCTTTTGCACAAGCCATTGCACAGCCAAGCCAGCAACCATCATCAATATTTTGTCGGATAAAGTTATCGCGGAAAACATTGGAATAAATTTTAGGAGCTTCTTCATGAGTTCCATATTTATAATTATGAGTAGGCAGTAAGTCATACTCACTCATAACATCAATAATATTAGCTGTTCCAACTTCACGCATTCGACATTGGCTTGGATCAAGGGTTGCCATTTGTTCAGTTACTTTGGTTCCCCACTTACTTATAAGTGCACCATCAAGAGGGTTATTGAATTCATCAGATATTTTTATTGCACCAGTAGGGCATACATCTGCACAGGTTCCACAACCAACACATCGTTCGTATTGTTCTTCAAAGGGCATTGAAACATGACGATTGTTACCACGACCGGCAAAGCCAATAATATTTTCCCAAATACCTTCGGCACATGCTCGAACACATCTTCCGCAGAGAATACATGTTTCTTTTTTCTCTGTTTTGTTTGGATGGTCATATGGTGCCTTTTTAATACCTGCAGCTTTTGCAAGTAGTTGTATGGGCTTTACATTTGGCCATCTTGAAAGCATTGCTTCAAGGGTTAGTTTTCGTTCATTTTGAGCCTTTGTACTTTTTGTATTAATTGTAATAGACTCACGAATTGGATAATTACAGGCTGTGACGATTTTGCTTTTGCCTTTAACTTTGATTTCTGTAACACAAATTCTACATTGTCCAACAGGTTTAACCATTGGATGGTCACAAAGTGTTGGAATAGTAGCACCGATTTCACGGGCTGCTTCTAAAATTGTGGTACCTTCTTCGACCTCGGTGGTCTTACCATTGATTTTAATTTTTATCATTGAGACCGCCTCCTTATTTCACTGTTACTGAATTAAATTTACAGACATCTTTACAGACACCACATTTAATACAGTCTGACTGCTTGATTTTATGACGTTTCTTTTTTCCACCGGTAATACAGTTTTGAGGGCATTTTTTTGCACAAACGGTACAACCAATACAATCTTTTGTGATTTCATATTTGATAAGAGGTTTGCATACCCCGGCTCTACATTTCTTTTTCTCAATATGTTCTGTGTATTCATTGAGGAAATATTTCAATGTAGACAAAATTGGATTAGCTGCAGTTTTACCAAGTTCACAAAGAGAAGATTGAGTCATCATCTGACAAAGATCTTTTAATTGCTTGATGTGTTCTTTCTTACCTTTACCACTACATATTTTTTGAAGAATATCAGCAGCTAAAGTAGTTCCTTCACGACAGGGATTGCATTTTCCGCAAGACTCATCTTTTAGAAATTCGGTAAAATATCTTGCAACGTCAACCATACAGGTATCTTCATCCATTACAATCATTCCACCAGAACCCATCATTGAGCCAAGCTTGGTCAATGAATCAAAATCTACTTTTGTTTTAAGATGTTTTGCAGGAATACAACCACCAGATGGTCCGCCTGTTTGAACAGCTTTGAATTTTTTGCCATTAGGGATTCCTCCACCAATGTCATAAATGATTTCTTCTAAAGTTGTACCCATTGGGACTTCTACTAAACCGGTATTTGCAATATTTCCGACAAGGGAGAATACTTTGGTTCCTGATGATCCACCCCATGGGTTGTTTGTAACATCTCCTGTTCCAATTTTAGCAAACCATTTATAGCCCTTATTAATGATTACAGGGATATTAGCCCATGTTTCTACATTATTTAGAACAGTTGGTTTGTTACGAAACCCTTTTTCGACGGAACGAACATATTTTTGCCTTGGTTCGCCGACTTTACCTTCCATTGATTGCATTAATGCTGAAGATTCACCACATACGAAGGCTCCGGCCCCACGGTGAATTTTAATATCAAAGGAAAAGTCAGTTCCCAGGATTTTTTTACCTAAAAGGCCGTTGTTGCGGGCATCTTTTATAGCTTTTTCAAGTCGTTTAAGTGCCAGAGGATATTCATGACGAACATAAACATAACCTTCTTTAGAGTTTAAAGCATAGGCTGCAATAGTCATTCCTTCTATTACTGAATGTGGATCTGCTTCAAGAATTGAACGATCCATAAATGCACCAGGATCTCCTTCATCGGCATTACAAAGAATATATGCTTCATTACCTGATTTTTTCACGGCATTAAGGCACGATTCCCATTTTACGCCTGTAGGAAAGCCTCCTCCTCCGCGACCACGTAATCCTGATTTGACAATATTTGTTACAGTTGTTTCCGCTTTGGTTTTAAGTGTTTTTTTCAGGGCATTATAACCGTCACGGGCAATGTAACTATTTATATTTTCAGGATCAACAAGACCTTTATTTTTGAGAGCTATAAGTTCCTGCTTTGCAAAGAATGGAATTTTATCCATTTTTGGAATAACTTTTTTGGTGATTGGATCTGTGTAAACAAGGTCTTTTACAATTTTTCCACCAATAAAATGTTCTTTAACTATTCTTTCACAGTCTAAGGTTGTCAGTTTCTGGTAAAAAACAGCGGCTGGCTGAATAACAGCAATTGGGCCTACAGCGCAAAAACCGTTACATCCTGTATTTACAACAAGATATTTTTTATCGAGTTTATATTTCTTTAAGGCCTTAGTAAAGGCCTTTGAAACATCAAATCCACCGGTAGATACACATCCTGTACCGGTACAGCACATAATAAGTGCCTTATATTTTTTTAACTCTTTTTTATATTTCGAGTTAACATCAATTAATGTTTTGGGAGTTAACTTAGCCATTTATTTTTTCCCTCCCTTTTTTTTCGTTATTTTTTTCTTAGGAGTTGCCTTCTTTTTAGCTACAGTCTTCTTAGGAGCTGCTTTTTTCTTTGCAGCTACTTTTTTCTTAGGAGTTGCCTTCTTTTTAGCTACAGTCTTCTTAGGAGCTGCTTTCTTCTTTGTAACGATTTTTTTCTTAGGAGTTGCCTTCTTTTTAGCTACAGTCTTCTTAGAAGCTGCTTTCTTCTTTGTAACGATTTTTTTCTTAGGAGTTGCCTTCTTTTTAGCTATAGTCTTCTTAGTAGCTGCTTTTTTCTTTGTAACGATTTTTTTCTTAGGAGTTGCCTTCTTTTTAGCT
>Ga0164315_10001183_pt1 | contig 19492 bp, 19 predicted proteins | sample GuaBasSedimGuay6_FD_113737 | JGI IMG/M metagenome (GOLD analysis project Ga0164315, IMG submission 113737) | Subseafloor sediment microbial communities from Guaymas Basin, Gulf of California, Mexico - Guay6, Core 4569-2, 0-3 cm | ecosystem: Environmental > Aquatic > Marine > Hydrothermal vents... | reverse complement strand
TCCTCACAGGTTAACTGGATATATTGTTTCATATAATCACTCCTTAATTTTGATAGGTTAAAAAGTGATTTATTATATCCTTTTAACCTATTGGAGTGTTGCACTTATGATGGGGATCCGCCTCACCAAAAAAATGGAAAGATGCCACAAATGCTATTGGTATTTGTTCCAAAGCTGGCAGATATGGTGGCACATATGCTCACAAAGATATAGCTTTTGAGTTTGCCAGTTGGTTGTCGCCTGAATTTAAACTTTATCTTATCAAAGAATTTCAAAGATTAAAAGAATTAGAGCAAGAAACAACTCATTCATTACAGTGGCAAATTAAAAGAAGTTTAGTAAAAACAAATTACAAGATTCATACCGAAGCCATTAAAAAGCAGTTGGAAAAAATAAATCTGCCAGATTTTCAACAAAAACTAATTTATGCAAATGAGACAGATGTTTTAAATTTAATTATGTTTGGTAAAACTGCCAAAGAATGGCGAGATGAAAACCCAAAATTAGTCAAACAAAATTTGAACATGCGAGATGTTGCTAATATTGAGGATCTAATTGTTTTGTCAAATTTAGAGACGATAAATGCCTATTTGTTAAATCACAATAAAGACAAACAAACGAGAATTAAAAACCTCACAACAGAGGCAAAAAAGAATTTTGAAATAATAAAAAATCAAAAACCAACCCAAAAATTGAAGCAAATGACAAAAACATAAAAACAACCATGGAAAATCTTAAATATTTATATGATACTATTGGTAGAGCAGCATTTGATGCAGGTGTGCAAAAACCAAAAATCCCAGACTACATTAAAAATAATTTGAAATATGAGTTATTTGAATGGCAACAAGATGCTATGATAAATTTTTTAACTTTTGAGGAGTTAAAAAACATAAACATAAATCAAAACCCTTATAATAAAAACCATACTCATCTTATGTTTAATATGGCAACAGGGGCTGGTAAAACTTTGGTGATGGCAGCTGCTATTTTGTATTATTACAATCAAGGTTATCGCCATTTTTTGTTTTTTGTTAATCAAACTAATATTGTTGATAAAACCGAAAATAATTTTATTGACAGCACTCATAACAAATATCTTTTCAAAGATAAAATCATTATTGATGGCAAAACGGTTGACATAAAACAAGTTGATCTGTTTTCTGATAATCCACAAGGGGTAGAGATAAAATTTACAAGCACCACTAAACTCCATAATGATGTTCATATGCAAAAAGAAAACCAGACAACACTGGATGATTTGCATAAAAAAAATATTGTTATGCTCGCTGACGAAGCCCATCACTTGAATGCAAGCACCAAGAAAAAAGATGCACAACGAGAGTTAATACCAACAGAATTAAAAGAAAGTCAAATTGAAAGAATTGGCTGGGAACATACAGTTGTTGATCTGATTTTGAAAAAAAATAATCAAAACACAGAAAACAAAAATGTTTTGCTTGAATTTACTGCCACGATTCCTAATAACGAGCAGGTAGCAAAAAAATATGAAGACAAAACAATTTATAAATTTGATTTAAAAGAATTTTTAAGTGCAGGTTATACCAAAGAGATAAATTTAATCTCATCTACACTTGACAAAAAACAAAGAATTTTGCAAGCTTTATTGTTTCAATGGTATCGTCATAAAATCGCCATAAAAAATAATATTGCTAATTTTAAACCAGTTATTCTTTTCAGGAGCAATGAAATTGCTGATTCAAAAACAGATTATGAAGAGTTTATAAATTTAATGCAAGACATAACAGAACAAGATTTTGATTTTATAAAAACTATTGCCGGCAAAATATATGAGCCAAAACAGCCCTCTCTCTTTGAACAAGGAAAATCCCGCACAGAGCAAATGTTGAATTTTATAGAAAATGAAAATATCAAATATGAAGAAATTGCTAAATGGATGGGGTCAAATTTTGCCGAAAAAAATACCATAATTACCAACTCAGAAGACAAAAAAGCAAAAGGGAAACGAGGTGGCGAAAAAACAACAGAATCACAAGAAAAATTACTCAATAGTTTGGAGGATAAAAATAATCATATTCGTGCAATTTTTACTGTGGATAGGCTCACCGAAGATTGGGATGTTTTGAATTTATTTGATATTGTGCGACTTTATCGCAGTAGCAGCAACACAACAAAAAAAGATGCCACAACCCAAGAAAAACAACTCATAGGCAGAGGGGTTAGATATTTCCCATTTGAATTTGCCGACAAAATAAAAAATAAAAGAAAATTTACTAATGATCCGCAAAATGAGTTAAGAATCTTAGAAGAGTTGTTTTATTATACCTATGATGAAGATTCGGTTTATATATCTAACCTCAAAAAAGAGTTAAGAAAAGATGGTTATATTCCAACAAATGATAATAGAGTTATCAAAACTTTCTCACTTAAAAATGACTTCAAAAATGGCGATTTTTATAAAAATGTAAAAATATGGGGCAACAGGAAAATAAAAAATCCAGACAGAAAAAAACAAACATTGGATAACATTAAAGATGATTATTTTGAATATAAAATCAAAGATTTGGAATTAACTCAATTTAGCAAAATTCTAGATGAATATGAAAACGAAAATAAGATTACAACAGAAAAAGCAAATAAAACAATCAACTTAAAGTTCAAAAACATTGAAAAACATATAATTAACAAAGTCATAAATATAAAAGCCAACGAAGAAAATTCAATTTTTCAATTTGCAAGATTAAAAAATGAATTAGCTATAACAAGTATGGACGATTTGCAAAAAGATAAATTCTTAGGTGATTTTGATATAAAAATAATAATCAACAAAAATAAAACCTATGATGACATAGATAACATAGCCAAGTTAGATATGACAGGTAAATTTTTAAACAGAGTTTTTACAAAATTAAAAGAAAATATAACTCCGCATAAAGGAAGCGAATTTTTTGCAGAAGATTTTAAAAAATATTTTTCAGAGCCTAAAACTAAAACAATAAATAAAGATAATTCGGATGATAATATTGCAAAAGACAATAATTGGTATGTGTTAGATAGATTTGTCGGCACAAGTGAAGAGAAAGCTTTGATTGGTTTTATTAAAAAGTCAATTGGCAATCTATCAAAAAAATATAACGAGATTTATTTGTTAAGAAATGAAGAGCTGTATAAAATTTATGACTTTGAAAAGGGGAGAGGTTTTATGCCAGATTTTATTTTATTTTTAAAAAATAATTCTCTATCTTATCAGATATTTATTGAGCCAAAAGGAGATAAACTATTAGAACCTGACAAATGGAAGGAGGATTTTTTAGAGCAGATAACCCAAAAATATAGTTTGCAAAAAATCATCAAAGCAGAAAACAAAAATTATAAGTTAATTGGTTTGCCATTTTATAATGAAAATCAAGAACCAAAGTTTGAAAAAGAATATTGTCAATTATATAAACCTCGTTATGTAAAATAGCGGGGTAAGAATAATTAAATTAAAAAGATTCCGCCAGAATCATTAAGAGTGATATTTGGCGGATAGGTTATGGACGGTATCTACTAAAAATTTTAATTTGTCGGGGTCTACCTCTGGGGTTATGCCGTGTCCTAAGTTAAATATATGTCCCTCTCCTGTGCCATATTGTTCCAAGACACGGCTCACTTCTTTTTCTATTACACTTTCATCGGCATACAAAATGGCAGGGTCTAAATTACCTTGCAACGCGACTTTGTCGTTGGCGAATGTGCGAGCTTCTTTTATGTCTGAGGTCCAATCTAATCCTATCGCATTACAGCCTGTGTTTATTTGTCGTTGAGATATTTTAACATTTTTACTAAAAATTATAATCGGAATTGTAGGGTTTTTATCCTTTATTTTTTTGATGATTTTTGCCATATAGGGTAGTGAAAATTCGTCATACATATCAGGGGATAAAACACCGCCCCAGGTATCAAAAATTTGCACAGCTTGGGCGCCATTTTTTATTTGGCAATTTAGATATTCGGCAACTATTGTTGATAATTTTTCAAGTAAAAGATGCAAAGATTTAGGTTCGTTATAAAGCATTTTTTTCGTTTTGGCAAAATCACGCGAACTTTGCCCTTCAATCATATAAGTTGATAAAGTCCAGGGGCTACCGCTAAAACCTATTAAAGGGGTTTTGTTATTTAATTCTCCTCTGATTAAACGGACGGCATCCATAACATATTTTAATTTATCTTCAACATCAATTATTGGTAGTTTTTCAATGTCTTTAATGGAGTTTATTGGTTTTTTAAATTTTGGTCCCTCGCCCTCAATAAAATATAAACCAAGCCCCATAGCATCTGGGATTGTTAAGATATCCGAGAATAAAATCGCAGCATCCAGATCAAATCTTTTTAATGGTTGGAGGGTAACCTCACAGGCGAGTTCAGGGGTCGTGCAAAGGCTCATAAAACTGCCGGCTTTTTCGCGTATTTGGCGATATTCTGGTAAATATCTGCCTGCCTGACGCATAATCCACACCGGAGTATAGGGAGTTTTTTTAAAGTTTAAGGCTGATAAAAAATGATGATTTTTATTGTTGGTATCCATTTTTTATTGCAGAATATCTTTTATTTTTTTGCTAACGATGGATAAGTCGGCAACACCTTGCATCCTGGGTTTTAAAAGTGCCATAACTTTACCCATATCTTTGATGGAGGTAGCGGCGGTTTTATCTATCGCATTTTTTATCTGTTGAGATATCTCGCTCTCTGATAATTGTTGTGGTAAATAAGATTGGATGATTTTTAATTCATACTCTTCTTTTTGTAATAAATCGACACGATTTGCCGCTTTAAATTGACTAATAGATTCGCGTCTTTGTTTGGCTTGCTTGTCTAAGATTACAACAATGTCCGTGTCGGATAATTCAATTCTTTTATCAATTTCAATTTGTTTAACAGCGGCATTCAAAGAGCGTAAAGTTATGAGCTTTTCTTTATCTTTTTTGAGCATCGCCTCTTTTATATCGGATAAGAGGCGGTTTTTAAGGTGTGACATGGTTTCTATCAATAAAGTTTAACGCGGCGATTCTTTTCTTTATAAACTTTTTTCTGCACTCTTTTAACAGCGGCAGCTTTTTGGAGCTTGCGAGCTGTTGTAGGTTTTTCATAAAATTCACGAGCGCGAGCTTCGTTGATTGTTCCTGCTTTCTCGCAGGTTCTGCGAAACCGTCTCAGGGCATATTCAAAAACTTCGTTTTCTTTGATTCTGATTTGTGGCATATTAGTATTGTTCCTTAAAAAATAAATATAAAGAGACCTTTGCATAATTCTTGTCCCAGTTTATAACAACAACAAAATGCACCTATTTTATTAAAAAATTCGTCAAATAGCAAGCTATTCTCCTCTTTTTTTAATAAAATATGCACTATTTTCTTATTATCCTAAACCGCACTTGAATTATGCAAAGGTCTCATAAAAAATTTTTATATAAAATAAGCGGTAAAGCTATGATCGCCTATTTTATACAAAACTTTTTTATTGTTGCAAAAAATTAAAATGGTATGTTGTCATCTGGGTTACCATCAACAGAATTGCCAGTATTGGGGTTGCTGTTGGTTTGGTTGTTATCAATCTGGTCGGCAACAGATGGGTTGTTAGCGTTATTTTGTCCTGTTGGCATATTGGCAGAAGATTGCTCTGTTGGGGAAAAAGAGTCCTTCGCTGTTGTTTGATTATTAGGATTGTTGTATGTGCCAGAACCCTGTGGTCTGCTGTCTAACATCTGCATCTCAGAGGCGACAATTTCTGTGGTATATCTATCTATACCTTCTTTGTCTTGATATTTACGAGTTTGCAGGCGACCCTCTATATATACTTGTGAGCCTTTTTTTAAATACTGATCAACAACCTCGGCAATGCGGTTAAAAAATACGATTCTGTGCCATTCTGTTTTGTCTCTGCTTTCTCCGGTTTCTTTATCTTTCCAGCTGGTGGTGGTGGCAAGTGAAATTGTGGCAATCGTAACATTGCCAGGAGTTATTCTTTTTTCAGGATCGTTGCCTAATCTACCTACTAAAATAACTTTGTTAATACCTTTTGACATACTTATTCTCTAAAATTAAAAAAAAACGATATTATAACAATAAATAATAACAATTGTTTGTTTTTCATATTTTTTTACAAATAATTTAAAAAATATGCTATATTTTCTTATTTTTTTATTTATGAAAGCAACAAATAATGTAAAAATGAACTCTTGGCGTATTTTTCAAATCATGGCAGAGTTTGTTGAGGGTTTTGAGGCTCTGGGACAAATTAATCCCTCTGTGAGTATATTTGGCTCGGCAAGACTAACTAAAACCGATAAGAATTATAAAATAGCACAAAATCTTAGTAAAAAATTATCAGATGCAGGTTTTGATATAGTATCAGGCGGTGGCAGTGGCATAATGGAGGCAGCTAATAAGGGTGCATTTTTAGGTAAATCAGATAGCATTGGTTTGAATATTGTTCTGCCACATGAGCAAAAACCAAATAAATATCAAGATGTTAGTGTAAATTTTAAATACTTTTTTGCTCGTAAAGTTATGTTTGTTCATTTTGCCACAGCTTATGTTTATTTGCCAGGAGGATTTGGCACCATGGATGAACTAATGGAAGTTTTAACCCTAATGCAAACAGGTAAAATCCCCAAAAGTCCAATAATTCTTATCAATAAAATTTTTTGGCAGGGCTTGTTAAATTGGTTTAAAAAAGAGTTTGTAACTCACAAAACTATAAACCCCCAAGATTTGAATCTCATTCAATTAGTTGATAATTCGCAAGATGCATTATTAATAATAAACGAATATTACAAAAATCATCAAGAAAAATATATCGGGACATCTATGTTAGATGCCAATAAAAGTTTATAAAATTCACTAAAATAAGTTGACAATTCATATTAAAATGAGTAAAATAATTCATTCTTTTGTTTTTTTAAGGTAATATTATGAATATTTTTAAATCAGCATTCGCCATTCTTGGTGCTTTATTATTTTCTGCGGTGAGTTTTGCTGGCACAAAATGGGATATGCCAACACCATATGGCGATGGAGTCCATCACACCAAAAATATCCGCCTTTTTGCCGAGGATATTAAAAAAGCCACAGGTGGAGAGTTAAATATAGTTGTCCATTCTGGGGCATCTTTAATCAAGCACCCTGAAATATTACGAGCTGTTAAATCATCTCAGGTGCAGATAGGTGAGATTTTTATGGGTTTGTTAGCTAATGATAATCCAATTTTTAAAGCTGATAATATTCCTTTTCTGGCTCCTAATTTTGATGCTGCCAAAAAATTATATGCTGCCTCAAAAGCAGATGTTGAAAAGCACCTTGCCAAACAAGGGTTAAAATTATTATTTGCTGTGCCTTGGCCGCCACAGGGTTTTTATACCAAAAAAGTTATCAATTCTGTATCTGATATTAAAGGTATGAAGTTGCGTGCATATAGTCCTACTACCTCTCGCTTAGCTGTCCTATTAAAAGCGACACCTACAACAGTGCAAACGCCTGAAATACCACAGGCTTTTTCAACTGGGATTATTGATGCGATGGTAACCTCGCCATCAACAGGGGTAAGCTCACAAGCTTGGGATTTTGTTTCAAATTATACCGATACTCAGGCTTGGATTCCTAAAAATATGATAATTGTAAATAGCCGTGCTTTTAAAAAGTTGGATAAAAAAATCCAAAGTGCTGTTTTGGATGCCGCTGTAAAAGCCGAAGCTCGTGGTTGGGAGATGGCACAACAAGAAACCAGTGCAAAAACTGCCACTTTGAAAGAAAAAGGGATGAAAGTTTCAAAACCATCGGATAGTTTCCAAAAAGAATTACAACTTATTGGCAAAACTATGGGTGATGAGTGGGTAAAAGAAACAGGTGATAGTGGCAAAGTTATTATCAAAGCTTTAAAATAATTTTTTGAAATCTGCAACGTCAATAAAAAAACAAGGGGACATGTCCCCTTGTTAGGAGTTATTCAACCCCTCCCTTTAGATATAGCAGGTAATATTTTTATATGAGATTATTTTTAGATAAATTATACTCCTCTTGTGGTATCATCGCAGGTGCTTTCATTCTGCTGATAACTCTATTAATTCTAACCCAAATTATAGCCCGCTGGTTTGATGTTGTGATCCCTTCGGTGGAAGATTTTTCAGGTTATTTTCTGGCAGCATCCAGTTTTTTTGCTCTCTCATACACCTTCAAAGCAGGCGGACATATCAGGCTTACTTTGTTAATAAACAGAACACAAGGCACAACAAAAAAAACCTTAACCATCATCGCTATGTTGGTTATCATCTCTGCTGTGTCATTTGCCACATTTTACGGTGCTATTTTTGTCTATGAATCCTTTATTTATGATGAGATATCACAAGGATATATTCCTATCGCCTTATGGATTCCTCAATCATCTATGTTGATAGGTGTCGTGGTTTTTTTAATTGCCCTGGTTGATGATTTGGTGATGATTTTGCAAGGAATTGAGCCTAATTTTATAGAAGAAGAGAGCTGATAAAATATGGATATATCTAACCTTATAATTATCCTCTCTGCTGTTTTATTTGTCTCTTTATTGGCAGGTGTTTGGGTTGCCGTATCGCTTTTTTTGGTGGCATTTATTGCTTTGCTTTTGAATGATAATTCTAATATTGGTTTATTGTGGGCGACTACCACCTGGGGGGCAACCGCCACCTGGACTCTTACCGCCTTGCCACTTTTTATTTGGATGGGTGATATTTTACTTCGCACCAAACTTGCAAGTGATTTATTTTTTGGTTTATCACCATGGCTTGCGAGAATCCCCGGCAAACTCTTGCATGTAAATGTTTTAGCTTGTGCTATTTTTGCCGCAGTTTCAGGCTCGTCTGCTGCCACAGCTGCCACGATCGGACGGATGACAATTCCAGAACTCACCAAACGAGGATATAAATTAAAAACAATAATTGGCTCAATTGCAGGCTCTGGCACTTTGGGGTTTTTAATTCCGCCATCGATTATTTTAATTGTGTATGGAGTGTCCGCCGAGGTTTCAATTTCAAGACTTTTTATTGCCGGAGTTCTGCCGGGATTATTATTAATTATTTTATTTATGGGTTATATTGCCATCTGGGCTATAATCAATCACGATCAAATGCCCCAAGATGAGAGTGATAATATTAAAATATCTTTTTTTAAAAAAATATATCAAACTCGGCGGTTAATCCCGGTTATAGGTTTAATTGTTTTTGTGTTAGGTTCAATTTATTTAGGCTGGGCGACTGCAACAGAGGCAGCAGCCTTAGGAGTTTTTGGCTCACTTTTTTTATCCTTGATAACAGGCAATTTATCTTTTAAAGTTTTTGTTGATAGCCTGTTGAGTGCTACTAAAACCTCTTGTATGATTATTTTTATCATAGCTGGAGCATCATTTTTATCTTTGTCAATGGGTTTTACTGGTATTCCACGAATTTTAGCAGAGAATATCACAACCATAGGTTTAGATTTATGGCAACTAATTTTTGTGCTGACAATATTTTTTATGATATTAGGGTTTTTTCTGGATGGTATTTCAATGGTGGTGCTTACTACTTCGGTAATTTTGCCAGTTGTCAAAGCAGCTGGGATTGATTTATTATGGTTTGGGATTTATGTAGTTTTGGTTGTTGAGATGTCACAAATTACACCACCTGTTGGTTTTAATTTGTTTGTTATGCAGGGTCTTACCAAAATAAACATTTTAAAAGTTGCTCAATATGCTTTGCCATTTTTCTTTTTGTTATTATTTGCTATTATTTTATTAAGTATTTTTCCGCAAATTGCAACTTTTTTACCACAACTTATGGTGGATAACTATTAATAGAGGCATTTGCATAATTCAAGCACAATTTATAAAACACACAAAATGCGCCTTTTCATAGCAAAAATTCGTCAAAGGACTTGCCATTTTCCTCATTTTTTCTATAAAAATGCACTATTTTCTGCATTCTCTAAACAGCACTTGAATTATGCAAAGGCCTCTAATAACATAACTATAAATTGTGATATGGGAGAGGGATTCTCTGATGATTTGGTGATGCCCTATGTTGATTTGGCGAATATTGCCTGTGGCGGACACATAGATGATAAAAAATTATTACAAAAAACGATAAAATTAGCTCATCAATACAAGACAAAAATAGGGGCTCACATAAGTTATCCGGATAAAAAAAACTTCGGCAGAGTAAAGATGAATATTTCTTTGGATAATTTATTAGAATCAATCCAGACGCAACTTGATAATATCTTAAAATTCAATGATAATAAAATTTATCATATCAAGCCCCATGGTGCTCTTTATCATACTGCATCATCTGATTTTAAGTTATTTCAACAGATTTTATTTTTCGCTAAAAAAACCTGTGCTAAACTTATTGTGCCTTTTAACTTACATAAAGATTTAAGAGAAGAGGCAAACATACAAAATATAATTTTATTAAACGAAGCCTTTGCCGATAGGGCATACGATGACAATGGTAATCTTTTAAAGCGAACAAAAACAGATTCTATTCTTAGTGATCCACAAAAAATAAACGAACAATTTGACAATATAAAAAATAATAACCTAACCTCAATAACAGGTCATAAAATAAATTATAAAGCAGATACAATTTGTTTTCACTCTGATAATTCTCCATCTTTAATAGCTTTGCAAAAAATTAAAAATGCTTAAAATAATTTATTCATCAGAGAATAGTGTTCTTATAAAACTTGGCAATAAAATTGATAATAATATGCCGATAATTATCCGTTCAACTATGGATAATTTGCAAGAATATTTTGATAAAAATATTTTAGAAATTGTGCCATCATACTGCTCCATTCTTATATTTTTTAAATTAAACTATATTATTTATAATCACAAAAATCTTTTCAGTCAAATAAAAAAAGTTGTTAAAAATATCGGAACAAATCCTAAAATTATAACGGATATGATTAAAATCCCAGTTTGTTATGATGAATCTTTGGCACCAGATATAACAAAAATATCAAAACAAAACAATATAACAATTAAAGATATAATAAAAATTCATAGCAACAAAACATATCAAGTTTTTGCTGTGGGTTTTGCTCCTGCTTTTGCTTATCTCGGAGTTGTGGATGAAAAAATTGCCACTGCCAGATTAGATGCACCACGAACAAAAATCCCCGCAGGATCTGTGGCAATTGCGAACAATCAAACCGCCATATATCCTGTGGATAGCCCAGCAGGGTGGAATATAATCGGCAGAACACCGATAGATTTATCATTAAAAAAAATAAAAAATCTTACCAAATTTAATATTGCAGATAGGGTAGTGTTTAAACCCATCTCTCTATCGGAATACAAGATTATAAAAAAAATACAAAATGAACAATAAAGATTCAAAAAAGGGCTTAAAAATTATAAAACCTGGATTTTTCTCGTTAATTCAAGACGAAGGCAGAGTGGGCTCTAGAAAATATGGCATAACTATATCAGGTGTTTTGGATAAACATGCTTATTATTGGGGCAATTTTTTATTGAAAAATGATAATAACTGTGCAAGTTTAGAGCTATTATGGGGAGGTTGCGAATTTAAAAGCCAGATAAACACCACAATAGTGGCCACAGGTGCTGATACGGAATTTTTTATCAATAATAAAAAAATGCCGATGTGGCAGGTTATAAATATCTGTAAAAATGATATTTTGACTTTTGGTAGAGTTTTGAGCGGTATAAGGGTTTATTTATCCATAGCAGGTGGCTTTTTAACAGATATTTATTTCAATAGTCGCTCTGCAAATATCAGAGAGCATTTAGGCGACAAATTACAAGAGTCCGATACGTTAATTTGTAAAGAGTATAAAAACTATAATAAAAATGATTGTATAGCAACTCCTGCAAGATATATCCCAGATTACAAAAAACCACTTAATTTAAGAATCTTACCCACTTTTTCTTTTAATGATTTCACTGCCACACAAAAAGAATTATTTTTTAAACAGGAGTGGGAGGTTTCAAAGTTATGTGATAGGGTGGCATACCAACTAATAGGGGAGGATCAAATTAAAAATATCCCAGATAATTTTATATCAGAACCGATGATTGCAGGTTCCGTGCAAATTACCCAAGATGGCACACCGATTATTATGATGAACGATTCTCCGACTATTGGTGGTTATCCAAAAATAGGCACGGTTGTAAGTTTAGATCTGGCAAAATTAGCCCAAACAACAACTAATCATAAAATCCATTTTCAACCTATGAGAATCAAAGAATCTCAACAGGAGTTAAGTATATTTTTGCAGTTTTTTAATCGTGATATAAGAGTGAGCCAACAATAAGCCGGATTCTGTCGAGAGTAGTCATTCATCTTGAATATTTGTTGCCAAATATTTCTTTGCAACCTACCCGAAGACTGTGCGAGCAACACATTATCTTCCTATTTGGTCTTGCACTTGGTGGGGTTTACCTTGACCATTTATGTTACCATAAATGCGGTGCGCTCTTACCGCACCATTTCACCCTTACCTGACCACTCACTTGATATTTTTAATCTTAAAAATATCAAGTGAGTGGTCAGGCGGTTTATTTTCTGTTGCACTTGCCGTAGGCTTGCACCTCCCGGTCGTTAACCGGCACCATGCTCTGTTGTGTCCGGACTTTCCTCTATATGTTAAAAAATAACAATACAGCGACTACTTGGTTGACTCGCCCCATATTATACAACGAGACCTTGGCATAAATCAAGCACAACTTATAAAATGAGACCTTGGCATAATTCTTGTCCCAGTTTATAACAACAACAAAATACACCTATTTTATTATTATCCTAAACCGCACTTGAATTATGCAAAGGTCTCAAAATAATTAAAAAGCATATATTTATAACATCATAAGCGAAGTGAGAAACTGCAAAAATGTATTATTTTTTGCATTCTATAGGCAGTAATTGATTTATGCAAAGGTTTCATTAAAAGCAAGAATGATGCGAGCGAATATTTCTCGATGTAAAGTATCTGTGTTTAGACTATCTTGACTAATGCTCCGGATGTAATTTATATACTTTAAAAGTTGAATGATTTTAAGTTTATTATATTTCCGATGGTTTTTTGTGATGTCTGATATAAAATCTTGATTAGTTATTTTAGCTGATTCTATTCCTGTAATGGTTAATAAAATATCCATTATTATGCTATGAACAAATTCCATCATTATGGGTTCTAAGTTTTCATCTGTTGTTATTTTACAGATATATTCTAATGAAATATTATCATTTATGAATAAAAAAAAATTTTTAAAAAAATTGTGTCTGATGTTGTTATAGTTTTTATTGCCTATTGCTTTTTCTATCAATGCTGGGCGATTAAAATTATGAGCAAAAATGCTCTCATATTGGGACGAATAATAGTTTATTAAATCATTTTTATTAGGAGTTTTGATGTTGAACAACAAACATCTGCTAATAATTGTAGGGAGAATTTTATGTTTATTGTCGCAAATTAGGATAATTATTGTTTTATCGGATGGCTCCTCTAATGACTTTAAAAAGGCATTGGCGGCCTCTGTGGTGATTGATTGTATTGAAATTAAAAATATTTGATAACCACCGTAAAAAGATTTATTTATTATTTGCTTGTTTGTTTGTCGAATCTGTTCTATGCCTACTGTTTTTTGTTTATAAGTGGGTGGCGTTATTTGATGAAAATCAGGATGACTGTTGTTGTCAAACTGCAAACAACTATCACATTTTTGACAAGCGTTATTGCCTTGTGTGTTTTTGCACAGGACTGATTTTGCCATATGATAGGCTAATTTAATTTTACCAATATTTGATAACCCTGTAAGCATTATGGCATGATGAGATTTTAATGACTTGCAAGATTTTATAAAGCCATCAAAAACGTTAGTTTGCCATGGGTATATGGGTGCAATAGGAATCGTCATTATGTTGTTATTTTTTCTAGTCCTTTTTTGTAACTTTCATAAAAATTATCATCTTTTATTTTTTCCAATAATTGTCCTTGTTCTTTGTATGCTATTGCAGTAGGGTTGAGATAAATGTTTTGTGAATAGTATGATTTTGCTTGCCCCCATAGTTGTAATTTTACACAAATTCTAGCAAGTGTTAGATATAAAGCGGGGCTCGATTTATGATTTGTAAGGCAAGACTCGGCAATATGTAGTTGCTCTTTGAGGTTAGAGACTTTTAGGGTGCCAAATATTGTTATAATATCTTCGTTCCAGTTATTGTTTTGTAAATATTTGTTTATTTTTTGATAGGCTTGAAGCATTTGACCAAAACTCACTAATCTCATAATGTAAGATTTAAAAATTATAGCATGATTTTTGGTGTTTTTATCAAAGTTATCCCATATTTTTTCAAACTTATTATAATCTATATTGCTTTGCTGTAAAAGGGCAATACATGTTTTATCATAAATAGCAGAATAGCGAGCACTACTTAGGATTTTATTTTTTTTGATTATCGGCAACAGATCAAAAAGTTTTTGCCATTCATGAGTTTTATTATAAACCTGCATCAATCTTTTGGTAACAACCGGATGCCTTTTGTTTTCTTGCAATAGACGATTTAGAGTAGCTTGTGCTTGCTCTGTTTGGTTGTGAGAGTATTGTAACTCAGCCTGAGTTAGACCTACGGCAAGAGATGCTTGCGGGTTTTGGATAATAGCTTGACGTAGATAATCATCTCTTTTTTGGTGATTATTTTGCTCGTGTGATACTTTTGCTAAGGCTAACAAAGAAACCAAAGGGCGAGAATTATGTTTAATATATTTTTTTAATAGTTTTTCAGATTCTATCCAATTGCCTTCTGCCATTGCAATAAGACCATTTTCTGTCATTTTTAACAATCTATTTACGGCTATTTTTTGGTTTTGTTTTTTAACAAAAGATGGCAACTTAATGACAAAAATAATTATTTTTAACAGAGTATGTGCTATGGTGTAGAGTATAACAAAAATAAGAGATAGGACGATAAGAGAGGTTTGAAATTCTTTGTCATTAAAATATATAAGCACCATTCCCGGTTCATTTTTCATGATGACTCCCATTATTACGAATGCAATAATAAGTAAAAAAAGAGTTATTATATATTTCATTTTCTTGGTATTATTTCATCAGGAGTTAGGATTTCATCTATCTTGGCAGGAGTTTTGTTTTTAATTGACTGGTCTGCCTCTTCTTGTCTGTCATTAGAATAGTTTTTTACTTGCTTGATTATTTGGTTAAACAATATTACTGAGCTGGATATATCAGGCCACTTGGGATAAAAATTATTTTTTTGAATTTTTTGAATTTTTTGAATCAAACTTGCATTTTTATCCTTGTCTAAAAATTCCATAAGATCTTTTAATGATGATTTAAATTCTTCCTCATCAAGTCGTATAATAGCATCAGATGCTCTATTTATTTGCAGATAAGTTTGTGATTTTGTATCGGTGTGAGTTGCATCTTTGCCAGCAATAGTTTTTATTGTTATCAATTGCTTGATTTTATTTTTTATTTTATCCATCCAGTTTAGCTGCTCTTGTTTTGTTGTTGCATTTGTCGATGTTGTTTGTTTGTTATAGTATTTTAAAGATAGATTGTAGTCTCTTTTAATGTTTTGTAAGTCTTTTAGTAGAGCAGAAAAATTTGTTTTGTTTGTTTGCTTTAGTTTGTTTATGTTTAATTGGATATCATCAGATATCCCTAAAAAAACTGGATCAGATAGTTCGTTTATCATATTATCCGCCATTTGCAAGGCATTGATGCTGACATTCGCTGTGGGAGATAATAATAATTTTGTATTGGCGAGATTTAGAAGATAAGTAATTTTATCGTATTTTGCATTCTCTTTTGTCTCTTGTAGTTTAGATGTGATTGCAGAGAGAGTGTTTTGTGATGATTTACGAAACCTTTTGAATTCATCATAGATTTTGTCACTCTTTACTTGGATTGAATTTATTGCATCATCTTTATTTTGTTTTTTAACATCATAAGACAGTTGGTCTACTCTGTTTTGCAAGCTCTTAAATTGCAGTCCATAAGAGGTAATTTTTTTATAAACAGAATAAGCCCAGTATCCTGTTCCAATTGCAATAAAAGATAAAACAAAAAAAACAATAATGATGCTAATTAAAGTTTTATAATTTTTGTTTTTATCCGTAGTCTTTTTGTCAATAGTTTTTGCCTGATTGTTGTTTTTATTGACAACAATAGGAGCATTTTTTTTATCGTTGTTTTTGGTTATCATAAATGGTCTCAATTATATTTTTACTATGTGGCGAACACACAGTTAAATTTTTTTGTTTTAATCCTATATTTTTGCAATGTTGTAATGTTTTTTGTGACGGAATGATTATTTTTGTATTGTGTAGATTCCATCGTGATATATTTTTTATAAAGTTTTGTAAAGATTGAAAATTGGATATTATAACATAATTTGGATTAAATTTTTTAATTTGTGATCTTGATTTAATGTTAATTTTTACATCTAATCTTTTATAAAAATTTATAGCACTCACTATTGCCCCTTTTTTTACAAGGCATTGTTCCAAGTATTTTCTGCCCCCTTCACCTTTGATTATACATATATTTTTATTTTTTATGCTTTTAAAATATTCAAGAGACAGCATGCCTTCGCTATTTTGAAGTTTTGGCACAATATTTGCCTGATAATCATATAATTTTAATTCAGATGAGGTGCCGATCCCTATGGTTGCTATGTTTTGATTGATAAAATCAGGATGATTCTTGATAAAAGGATAAGAAAACCTTACCGCATTACGGCTTATAAAAATAAACATATCTATCTTTTTATTGATATTTTCTATACAAGGGGTGATGGATTTAATGGTTATCATAGGGCACAGCATAACATCAAAACCCAATGATTCAAGTTCGGCTGACAAAACTTCTCCATCTGGTAACGATCTAGTTACTAAAATACGATTTTTTACCATAATTTTATTTTTTTTGTTATCATGAGACCTTTGCATAATTCAAGTGTGGTTTAGAATAATAAGAAAATAGTGCATATTTTATTAAAAAAAGAGGTACATAGCCTGCTATTTGACGAATTTTTTGATAAAATAGGTGCATTTTATTGTTGTTATAAATTGTGCTTGAATTATGTAAAGGTCTCATTATATTGATTATGAAAGTTTTACTACTAAAAGGTCCTACAGCTGTAGGCAAAACAGCATTAGCCACAGCTCTGTTTGATAATATGCCTATATCTTTAATTAGTGTAGATTCAGCCCAAATTTATCAAGATATGGATATTGGTACAGGCAAACCATCACAAGAATTTTTAAAAAAATATCCGCACTCATTAATCGATATAATAACACCAAATATATCTTATAATGTAGCAAATTTTATAAAAGATGTCAATGTTCTGATTAAAAAAGCAATAAATGAAAAAAAATATCCTGTGTTGGTAGGTGGCAGTTCCTTGTATTTTAATGCCTTGCAACAAGGTTTGTCAGATTTGCCACCTGCGGACAAACAAATCCGTCAATTTATTGAAAATAAGGCAAAACAAAAAGGTTGGAGCAAATTACATCAGGACTTAATTAAAGTTGATAAAGAAGCAGGCATCAGAATAAAACCTCAAGACTGTCAGCGGATAATGCGGGCATTAGAGGTATATTATTTAACTGGCAATAGCATAACTAACCTACAAAATAATCGTAAAAAATTAAACCACGATTGGGTGAGCGTATGTTTGTTTCCCACTGATAGAAAAATACTGCACACTAACATCAACAACAGATTTAAAAAAATGATAAAAGATGGTTTGATTGACGAGACAAAATATATAATCAAAAAATACAATCTCAACTCATCCAACTCTTCGTTGCATTGTATAGGATACAAACAAACTTATGATTATTTGCAAAATAAAACTAACCTAGATGATTTGACTCAAAAAGCCTGCGCCGCTACGAGACAGATGGCAAAAAGACAATTAACCTGGTTAAGGCATGAGCAAGACATTGTCAGAATAAATAGTGAATACTCAATTCAAGAGCAGTTAAAAATTTTGCAAAAAATAGTTAATACAAGCAGATAAGATCTGCAAAAAAAACCACAATCTTAAATTAAAAATGTTATTATTACACAAAGGTCTCTAATATTAACTCGGCAGTTAAGAACTTTGCTTTTGAAAGTTTTAAATAAACTCCGATCCTTGGAAGTGGGACTTTAGTCCCGCCTTGTCCGTCTTTGTTTCTATGGGATAAAATGGCGGTAGCTTACGCACCACTTCCAATTTTATGAATCATTAAGATGCTTCAATAAAGAGGTGTTTATTGTTGCCAGCTTAATAGTTAATAGTTTTTTTTGGGAAAATTTTTTATTATGTTGAAAATTAAATATATTTTTATAGTTATTCTTGCCTCAATTACCAGCAATGTTTTTGCTTTTGATGCGGATAAGATTAAACAAAAAGCTCAAACATTTGGCAAAGCCACTCCGATAGACATAAAAATATATGCCAAAAATCGCTCATCAATTTGTGATTTAACAATAAAACAAATAAGTGCTCCAAAGCAGGCTGGAATACTCGCCAATAAAATCGCCGATATTCACATCAAACCTGCTCGTTATTACCGCCAAGATTATAGCAATATTATAAAAGGCACCTATGAGTTTGAATATACTTGGAGCAAAAATAAACAACTAATTGATAGTCGCTTGAAAACTGTCCGTATTCTCTCTTATCATGATGCAAGTTTAAGACTATATAAAAAATTAAACTTAACCGTTTTTACCCTCACCCCCAAACAATGCAAATAACACCAATATCTTTAATGATGATGAGTTGAAGATTTTAACAGCCATTAACCAACCAGTTGGCAGGTAGAAATTAACAGATGAGTTAGAGCATATATTTGCCACTCTAAAACTTATCAAAAACCCCTTTAACCAAGCGATTTATTTGCATAATAATTTGGCATATTTGCAATATTTTAGTGATTCTAATAAAAGGCTTGCCAGAGTTATGTTAAGAGACCTTTGCATAATTCAAGCACAATTTATAAAACAATTAAAAAGCATATGCTCATAGCAAAAATTCGTCATCACGAGCGTAGCGAGGAACTCCAAAGGACTTGCCATTTTCCTCATTTTTGCTATAAAAATGCACTATTTTCTGTCCTCTCTAAACAGCACTTGAATTATGCAAAGGTCTTGTTAAATCTAGTTTTAAAACACAACAATCTTATATTTTGCTCACCAATAATTAGAGGAAAAATACAAAACATAAACATATCTTGCCACACAAAACTTGACATTTGATTTTCAATAACTAGTCAGCCATTAAAAACAATCTAACCTTTTGTATTCAATAACAAACATATAAAATAACCCTTGACATAACACCCAGCAATGTGTATAATAGGCATCTTTTTCTGGTAGTTCTGTTTATTATTTTATTGGTAAAAAACTATGCTTACCCCCACAAAAGCCCACACAGGTCAAAAAAATCTATTTTATAGTGAATTGCTTCATCAAG
>Ga0164315_10001182_pt1 | contig 19493 bp, 8 predicted proteins | sample GuaBasSedimGuay6_FD_113737 | JGI IMG/M metagenome (GOLD analysis project Ga0164315, IMG submission 113737) | Subseafloor sediment microbial communities from Guaymas Basin, Gulf of California, Mexico - Guay6, Core 4569-2, 0-3 cm | ecosystem: Environmental > Aquatic > Marine > Hydrothermal vents >... | reverse complement strand
CTCTATTAAAACCCAATCCACCACATTTGGAGGGATTGTAGCTACACTTTCAGTTCCTGAATAATTCCATGGTAGTGAAGAGTAAGGTTGTGTTAATGGAATTAAATTTTCTTCATTCAAATAGGTTGTCATTCCTCCACCATCAAATGGTCCTTCAAGCAAGGCAGTTAATGCAACATAATAACCAATGGAGCTTTCCCAGTAAATTCGATCATGTGGATCATCTTCGTAAATGCAACCGCAAAATGGACCTGATGGATCAATAAACGTTATTTCTCCCTGATTTTCTGTTTTGGATACATTGCATGGCCCTCCAGCCATTAATGCTGGGAATGATGCATTATTTATGGTTAGTAGCTGATTGTTATCAATTGTCAACAGCGAGGATCCAATGATGTTCTCACCATTTTGGAAAGTGCAATTGGTAAATGGATATGCCAAATCGACTAACCCTCCTGCATTTACATGGATTCCGTTTGAACTCATGTTTTTAAAAATGGTATGTTCAGCCCGAACGGTTCCACCAGTGCTGATAGTGAAATTGTAAAATCCGGATTCTGAAGTCACCAGTGCTTCATTACCAGAAGATCCGATGGCTTCAAAAATGGCCCCGCTTTTGAATGTTGCATTTGAGCCTGATGCAAGCATTAATTCCGAATTGTCATCCAGTTCCATAATTCCGTTGCTGGTAACCTGAACATCACTTCCAAATTTACCCTGATACCCATTAAAATTTATGGTTGACTCCTGTAAAACGAAATATCCATCAATTTCAATGTTGCTCGAAAGGGTCAATTGGTTCGCTTTCGAACCTTTGGTAAGATTTCCGCTCCTGGATTCTGTTTGTGTACAACTATAATTATTCTTTTTACTGGATTTATCTACCACTAAATTGTACAGGTTACTTCCCGGCCCCATACTCAATTGGGCATCATCAGGACCATATAATTCCACAATTCCACCGGTGGGTGTAAAGTCAGTCCTGTTGCCCCTGAAATCCTGGCTGGTTTTGATGGTGCCACCCGTTATATTTTCCGTAAAGGAATGGGTGGCAGAATTATACACATAAATACCTACAGTTTGGAAGTCTAATACTCCATCACTTATAGTAAGTGAAGCATCATTCATATATGGCCAGTAGCTGTCAACACTTCCACCATGAATGATCATTTGGCCACCGTTAATGGTAAGGTGTCCGTTGAGATCAACATATTCACCTGTGGTTGAACCCTGGTTAAATTCAATGAGGCCGCTTGATAATGTGATCGAACCATAAATTCCATTATCAACTAAATCAGATACTATGAACCCACCGCCATTCACATGTAAATGTCCGGATGTCCAGTCATAATTTGTTACGAATACATCATCGGCATTTAAAATAAATTCTCCTCCACTTTTTATTAGAATCAGGTTGTAGAACATCTCAAAATTACAGTACTGATCTGCATTACCATCTATATAAACTGTATCTATCCCTTCGATAAATGCTGATGAACCTGCATTATTCTGCCAGTTGCCGGCAACAAACATTTTTCCGGGAGCATCGAAAGTTCCAGAGCTTAGAATAAAATCCCCATTTATATCCAGGTTTGAATTTGCTGTTATAGAATTGGCTTTTGTTCCGCTTTGCTGCTCCTTGTGGCGAGGTTTTTTTATATAAATATTTGGCGAGTAATTTTTTGAAGATTTGTTAATTTGCAGGTCATGGAAATAACTAGTACCAGAAACATTAATATGTTCATCAGATGTTCCATACAATTCAATAATTCCGCCAGTTGGTGTGAAATCATCACGGTAAATATCAAAACCATATGCTGTTCTGATGCGTCCACCGGTTATATTCTCAGTTAATGAATAATTTGTACCGTGTACCCTAATCCCATTATCAACAATATCCAATATTCCTCCTGACATTGTGATACTGGCATCTTGCATATAAGGCCAGTAACTATTATCTCCACCTCCATAAATTGTGAATGATCCATCAGTTATCGTAAGATCTCCTCTTAGATCAATAAACTGACTGATATCCTGGTGGAATTCTAAACTACCTGCAGTTATAAGGATGGTCCCAAAAATTCCCGAATCTTCCAGATCATTGGCAATAAAAGATCCTCCGTTTACACGAATTGTGCCCTGAGTGTAATTGTATATATCACATTCTGTAACTCCTTCAGGGAATCTGAGTTCACCACTGGTTTTATTTAGTTCAAGGGTATAAAATTCTTCTCCCGTACATTCTCGGTTACCATATCCGGTAAATATAACAGTGCCTGAACTTTGCCAGAATTCACCAGCAATTGCAGAATTATACCAACTTCCTCCTACTTCTATAGTATAACTGTTGGAAGCTAAAATACCCCAATTGATATACACATTTTGATCAACAGTGATGGGATCTTGCAGATAGATATTCCCTGTAGACTCAATAACCAGGTTGTTGAATTTTGAAGTGGGATTGAAATATATGTATTGATTGGCATCACCCTGGAAAATGAATGAACCGGCACTGCAACTAAAATTAAAGTCATCGGTGATGTTTAAATCCTGTCCTTTAAAAATAATTGACATCATTGAAGGACAAATAAACCTTCCAACCAATCCGTTAAAATCTCCATTGATCTGCAAGTTTTGTAAACCGGGTGTCATTTCATAACTCACAAGTGCTGTGTTTATTAGTTTATCAACTTCCAGATCATTAAACCATGAATTAATGCTTCTGCAATAAATCATTGAATGCTCGATTCCGGCGAAACGAACCTTTCCATTACTCATTTGGATAGAACATCCATAATCAAATGTCCAGTCTTCACCCACATTAATGCTTGTATTGTTTTCCATGTATTCTGAGGAAGTTGAAGTCCAGATAATATCACCATTCACAGTCATGCTTTGGTTTTCGTAAATTCTTAGGTTCCCTTTTATAAGCATATCGCCGTCGGCCACAAGGTTAGAGGAAGAAACCCTTAAAGATGCACCATGTTCAATGGTTATGTTGCCACAAAAAGAATATGCTGTTACATAAGGATTATAGGGAGTTCCTGCCGGTATTATAACATTGGTTCCAAACGATGGGACAATATTTAGGGACCAGTTATTTGCATTCGACCAGAGTGAGTTGTAATCGCCCTCCCAAACGCCGGGATGCTCTTCAATAATTTCTACTTCCCAATCTTGAGATGAAGGAGAAGATGTCCAGATACAAAAACCATAATCGTCTTCTGTGGTAATACAAATTGTGAATGTTTCAGATTCACCCCAACCACCAAGATTTGAAACTGCCATAGCGTCATCCAGGGTTTGAATATTGTTGCCACCTGAAGAGTTGAAAAGTGCTATGCTTGCTTCTCCCGAAATTGAACTGGCTGTAAATGTATAATATCCGGGTGTCAGGTGGACATCGTACATTTTTAATACGCTGTACAGTGAAAAATTGATGGTGTTTGTTCCAAGTATCAGAGAACTGTTGATTCCCTCATATCTTATTTTTCCTGCATCATCGCCATCCAAACGGTCGACTTTAACACCGTAAGTATGATCTGGTAAATGATTTCCATCAAGGACCACAAAATCCACCTCCGAAATTTCTGGAGGCATATTTGATTCAGCAATTAAATTGAGGTAGGTTAAATTATCGTATAGTTTTAGTTTCCACTCACTATTTGTCATGTTCCTGATCCCTACAGCACACCATGCATCTTCATCCATATCAAACTGAAAATAGTCAGGGTTGTAATCTGTGGTTTTAGTATTGTATGAGCCTAATTCATCTATAACAGGAGGATCATAAATTGTAAACATTCCCATAGAACCATCCATTCCTAATAAAGAGCCACTGGAACTACTATTATTGTTTATTCCAATCCTGCATTCATCTGAACCGATTCCTGCTGGTACAAGCCAGGCATAATAGCCATCATTGGGTGTGCCGGATACAATTACTTCTTCTGCTGTAGCATCACTATTGGTGGAATAATATATAATATTTGTTGAAGCAATGGAAGTTTCAAAATCCCAGGTAATGCCATAAATTTCACCAGGGTAAAATACTTCGCCATCACCGGTTGCATTGTAATTTGTATCTCCTACCGGATAAGTAAGCGTAATGCCCTGACCTCCATCAGTCTCTGGTGTGACCCTTGTTATGCAAGCCAGAATATCCTTACTTATCCATTCATCGGCCGCACTCCATGTTGTGTGAGTATATATTGTTTCATCTGAATCGTTATAACCTAAAGCACAATAGGTATGAGTTTCGGAATGTACTAAAAGAGGATGGTTATCATCAATCTGATCCTGCACATGCCACCATTTACTAGTATATTTATTGTCTGCATCCATTTCATAACCTTGAATGTCGGCTGTATTTTGGATGCCATTGTCGCAATTGTATGACCAGGTTCCACCACCTCCACATGAAGTATCTGTTTCCATTTCAATGGCCAGGGTTCTTTGTACTTCTGGAATTTGATAGTCTGTTTCACCTTGAATACAATCATCTCTTTTAAAGTATCCCCTTATGAGTTTTGCATAATCATTTCCACTGATTATTGACCTGTAGTCCCACCAGCTGAACAACATAGCTGCTGAGGTTGGGGTACATCCATAGCTCCAATCGTACCTGCGGCACAGTTCAGGGTTCGGGATCATATTTGTTGCTTTCGAGTCAGGGGTTTTACCAGCCTTATATGCCATCCATTTTTCGTTGTAATCTTTCTCTTGAGCAATGCGTTTTACACTTGTTTTAATATTATCAAATTCTTCCTGACTAACAATTTTCCGGGGTGGTTTTAACTTTATATAAATTGAACTTTCACCGTTTTTATACTGAAACCATTGATGCACATCATTCAAATAATAGATTTTTTCAAGCGTAGAGTTTGTTCCAAGATATTCATTTGCTAAACTATCCAACATATATTTTTGGGAATATTCTGAAGAAACAGAATTTGAATACGAAAGGATAGGAGGCAAGCTTGTATTTGTTGTCATTAGTATTCTTCCAAAACGGCCAATGCCCCATTGCTCCTCATCCTGATTTGATTTATAAAACATTTGACATTGATTCACCAATTCGGATTTTTGTGGGAAAGGTTTATCTATAGAATAATTGAAGCGGTATGCAATAATTTCATCCTGTGCCGAATAATATGGAATCGGATCATCGGGATCAACATTACCCCATAAAGCTGCTGCATTCCGGTCAGCAATTTCTTTGATTGTCTCTAAAGGGATTTGATTTTGCTGGGCACTTAAAAAAAGTGATCCCCACATTAAAGTAATGGCTAATACAAATAATTTTTTCATAATATGGAATTTTAAATAATTATGTAAGATACATATTGAAGAAAGGCTTTTGCAATAGTAAATTAGAATTTGGCTGAATTATTCAAGTGTTTTGTTGATACCAATTAGAATTTGGCAGTGGTACACCTATGCAGAATTTATATTAGTGGGATTTTTATATTTCTACCAGACTAAAAGAGGAACGGATGACCAATGGTCATCCGTTGAAAAATAAGGTGTCATTCCTTAATTGGTATTTACAAAGAATTGTTATGAGGTTATTATGAAAATTAGAAATGTAAATATAGTATCGAAACACTGATTTAAACAATAACTACATAGAATTTGGTATCCTTCCAAAAGTAACAAGCGGGTTTCAATTAGAATTCGGGGACAATAAATTTCCCTGAATTGACAATAAGTTTCTATATTCGTACGAAAGTTTCAGGATATGAATAAACACATTTTCTTCATTTTTATTCTTTGTTTTTTAATACAGGCTAATACACAATCGCAGGAAGCTGAAATTGACAGCTTGCTTCAACAGTTAGAACTTATACAGGATAATGAGAGGGCCAACATCTATAACCAGTTATCGGATTTATATGCATATGAAGATGTGCAAATATCCATTGATTATGCTAAGCAAGCCCTGACAATGGCTGAAAAGTTGGAGAACATTGAAGAAAAATCTACTGCCTTGAGAAATATAGGATCAGGTTACCGTATCCTGGGTGACATGGAAAAAGCAATTGATTACCACCGGAAGGCTTTTGATATAATTATAGAAATGAATAAACCTGCTATTTTAGCATCTATATACAGCGACCTGGCAATTGATTATGCTGAGTTGGGGGATTACAATAAATCAACTGAACATTTTTTAATGTCATTGTCCACTTATGAAGCCATACTTGCGGAAAAGGAAGACCGGAACATTCGGTTTAATTATGCATTGTGCCTGAATAATGTGGGTATAAACTTTGATTTGTTGGGTTTGCATGACAAAGCATTGGAGTATTATCAGAAAAGTATGAAGATAAGCCAGGAGATAGGTGACGATGAATTATGGGCAGATGGATTGAACAATATTGGCCTTGTATATGAATTAAAAGGGGAATATGATAAGGCCCTTGAGTATTTAAAACAAGCACTGGTGATTTATGAAAATTTGGGTTATAAAAGGACCATTGGTATTGCCACGGCAAATATTGGAATGATCTACAGTAGTCTGGAAGAATATGAACAATCACTGACCTATCATAAAAGGACATTGGATATTTTTAAACAAATTGAAGATAAAAGCAGTGAGGCTTTAGCTACAGTAAATATTGCCAGTACCTATATGGATATGAATAAACCCCGGACTGCCTATCCTTATATTATTCGGGCCATTGATATGGCAACTGAAATAAATGCAAAAGCAACTTTAAAATTGGGTTATGCTATATTATCAAAATATTATGCTGTTACTAACAACTATAAAGAAGCATATGATGTGCAGAAAAAATTAAATGTGTTGAAAGATTCTCTTTACAAATTGGAATTGACTGATAATATAGCTGAAATGCAGACAAAATATGAAACGGAAAAAAAAGAGAAAGAGATCCAAATACTCACCCAAAACACAGAAATCCAAAACTTAAAACTCAAAAGACAACGAACGCAAATGTGGCTACTGGCAGGAATTGTCCTGTTTCTGTTTGTGGTAGCTATTTTTATATTTAGTAGTTACAGGCTACGCCAACAAAACTACCATACAGCACTTGAAAAGAAAAACCTGGAAACTGAACAACGAATGTTGAGATCTCAAATGAATCCGCATTTTATCTTTAATTCCATGAATTCAATCCAAAGTTATATTTCGGGAAACGACAATTTTACAGCCATGACCTATTTGTCGAAATTTGCTCAATTGATGCGAGGTATACTGGAAAATTCCAGACAGGTGGTGATTACACTACAGGATGAAATCAATACACTGAATTTATATGTAGAATTGGAACAATTACGTTTTAAAAATAAATTTAAGTTTAAGCTTTATGTTGATCCTGCTCTTTACCCCGAGACCACTTATATTCCACCAATGCTTGTCCAGCCATTTGCTGAAAACGCAATCAAACACGGATTGAAAAATATTGATGACAATGGGCTATTGAATATTGGTTTCTCAAAAAAAGATGGCTTGATTGAATGTGTAATAGAAGACAATGGTATTGGAAGGGAACAGGCCAATGCCATAAATAAAAACAGGAATAAGGATCATCAATCACTTGGTATGCAGGTTACCCGTGAAAGGCTTGCGGCCTTAAGTACTGAAAAAAGAACAAACAGTAGTTTTGAGATTACAGATTTGAAAAACAAAAAAGGGGAATCTGAAGGAACCCGGGTAATTATTAAAATGCCATTTGAAAATGAATAGGCGCATTAAAGGATAATAAAATCGACATATTATTTGTGATTTTTATTGCCCACCATCACCTGTATTACCGTTTGCCTTTTCTGGTCTTTCAGGCCTTTCCATTTTAATGGGTTTATGTCTGGCATTTTTTGATTCATCAATTTCTCCTATACCTTCTGTTTCTTGTGGAGCCAGCCTGTTTGGATCGGGTAATGTTGATGGATGGATACCAACAATGAGTTTCCCGTTTTCATAGTACAGTCCTTCGCCATCTGTTTCGGTATCGCCATCGTTATGTAAGCCCCTGGAAAGCTTTGTGGTGTAATCAGCCGCAATAACTTCTTTAGCAAGTTGCGGCGATTCATAACCTTTACGTTTTCCGATGGCAATATATGAAACCGTTACATTGCTTTTACCATTTTCATTTTCGGTAACCATAAAGCCATTTTCATTTACACTGGTAATATAAACACCTTTCGATTCACCCGTTGGTGTGGCGGTAACTATAATTGGCGACTCATTGGAAACTATTTGTGAAAAGGCTTCATCAAAAACAATGGAGGCCTTTCCGTTGCTGATAGTAACATATCCCATTGTCTGCACTGTTGCATCTGTTGAGACATTTGTGTAAAGTACTTTGTTTTCGCCATTATTGTTTTTTTGCAGGTGTACTTCCAGGCCATCATTATATACGGTTCCTTTGGTGTACATTGCATAATTTTCACCTTCGGAATATGTTCCATACACTTTTCCGTGAATATCTGCTCCGAACAAATCGCCATAAGCACCAATGCCATTATTAATTTTTACATCAGATGATTTCCCGCTTCCCGATGTATAGGAAGTAAAGTAACCTCCGTATTCTGTTCCGCCTGTTCTTTGGTAAGCAAGGCAGCCCCATGGTACGTTACCGGTGCCGGTAGATTTTGCACCAAAAGTTCCACCGCTCCTGTTATCACTTAAACTGGAATAACCTGCTACTGCAAATGTATATGCTTTTGCATACGAATTTAATCCTTTAACGGCTCCTAAAGTTTGAGCATCGTCATATCCTGTGCCTATTTCGTCGGCTGCATTGGTTCCAAAACCATAAATTCCATAATCACCAGGATCTTCAGTTCTTAGTTCCCCATAAACACCGGCATAAGCACCTCCAATAAAACCCAAATTACCATCGAAATGCTCACCATAAATGCCATAGCTAAAATCACCAGCATAACCGTAATTTCCATTTTCACTCTCACCATAAACACCATAAGAAAAAGTAGAACCACCATAACCATAAATACCATAATTAGTACTGCCTGCAACACCGAAATTCCCATTGTCATCCTCACCATAAACACCATAACTCGATGTGCCGAGATAACCGAAATTATTGTATAGACTATTAAAGCCAGAAACACCTTTACCAGTACCATCATTAAAACCACTTATCCCAACCGAAAATGAATTGGCACTGGCATTGGTCATTCCTGCCCATAAAGCAGCGCCATAATCAGAACTCGAATTTTCGATATAATAGTTTGAGAGAGAAGTGTTTCCAGTGGCATATAAGCCATATCCACTACTAGTGTATTCGTGATAAATATCTCCATGAATATGCAATTTTGCAATAGGGTTTTGCGTTCCGATACCAATTTCCCCAAATGGGTCAATATATAATCCATCTTTCCAACCTCCAAAAGAATTCCGGGTTTGAAAAAGCATACCAGCTTTAAAAAAGGAAGTGGAAACCTCTTCCATAATGCTGGAAATTCTTCCTGAAAGTAAATAATCACCATTACTTATTTCATTACGAAATATCAGTCCGGCACCAATGCCATTTTCAACCGTACCTGTTGAACCCCTGCTAATACTAAATACATCTTCGGTACTATCGGTTGAGGGGTAATCTTTTAATAGGGATAATTTATGTTCAGGAACATTTGTACCGATACCAACATTTCCACTTAAATTGCTGTATATATCATTGCTACTCCTGTCCCAATATAAGCCTTCCGTTGTTGTCATGGAGTGCATAGCATAAGGAACGGACAATAATTGTGAGGTACCCATTGAAATATATTCTCCACTGCCAGTTGCGTCAAGCTCTGTTATAAGGTAATACTCACCACTTTCCCAGTTTATATTTTCAAAGTCGCTGCCAACAGGATTTCCGTACCCAATTTCAATTGTGGCCAGTCCAAAATTATTGGTTGTAACAGTGTGGGTTTCCAGGTAAACCAGGTTACTACCATCGCTAATACCCATTCTCAATTCAATGCTTTGGTTTTGAATCAGGTCACCGGCAGCATTCCTAACTACTGTTTGATATTTAAATGCTTGTGGCAAATCCTGGGCACCTGCCTGCCGGGGCAGGAATGTACAAATTGCCAAATAAATTAACAATAAAGTAATTGTAATCTGTCTCATAATAATCTGTTTTAACAATTGCTGAATAATTGTGGTTTTGAATAAATACTAATAATATACTGTCAGAAATGTCAACAGTAAAAATTATGATAACATCTTAATTTTTGATTTTGTAAATGTATAACAAGTCAAAGGTTTTATTGTTCAAGTTGTCAATTATGTATTTGCACGAGTTGCAATTATTTGTAATTTTGAAAAAAAACTGAAAGTGATACGCGCCATTATAATCGACGACGAACAGGAAAGCAGGAATACTGTTATCAATATCCTGAATAATTTTTGTAAAAATATTCAGGTTGTTGCCCAGGCTGAAAATGTTAAAGCAGGAATAGAAATAATTGAAAAAGAAAATCCTGATGTCGTTTTCCTTGATATCCAGATGCCAGATGGAACAGGATTTGACCTGTTGGAAGAACTTGTGGAAGTAAATTTCCAGGTAATATTTGTAACAGCCTATGATCAATATGCATTAAAGGCTATCAAATTCAGTGCGTTGGATTATCTTCTAAAACCGGTAAATCCCCAGCATTTGATAGATGCCGTTGAAAAACTAAAAAAGCCAGAAACGGATTTTGGGTTAATTTCAAAACAGATAAGTACCTTACTCAGGAATAAAAATGGATTTGAAAGGATTACACTTCCCACGTTTGATGGATTAAGATTCATTATCCTGAAAGATATCATCCGTTGTGAAGCCGATAATAATTATACAAATTTTTACCTGAATTCAGGTGAGAAAGTACTGGTGACAAAAACACTGAAAGAATATGATGAGAGCCTTTCAGGCGAAGATTTTATCCGGGTTCACCAATCCCATCTTGTCAATTCAAAATATATCGATCGTTATATAAAAGGTGATGGAGGAACCATTATTATGACCGACGGATCGCAGGTAGAGGTTTCGAGAAGAAGAAAAGAAGAATTTCTGAAACGAATGGCAGAAAACTAGTTACACCAAGCTTTAAGAATCGATTAAGTCTAAGGGCATTTATTAAGTTACACTGCTGATATCTCCCTTTGGAGGGAGATAAAGAGGGAGGAGTAAAAAACCGTAACTTAATAATTGCCCGTCATTTTATACAAAACTTGACACTGTTTTTGAGTTGTTTAATTAGTTTTCCGAAATTTCACTCTTTAGTAGCAAAATTTCTAAGAAGCTGTCTAAATTTCGTTTCTTGAATTTATTAAAGTGTATTTTTTTGTCAGATCGAGGCATTTTTGAGATGTATAGCAGAGCTACGGGTCGAAAAAATAACGATGAGGTGACGAAAAAGACACATAATAAAACTGATGGATGAATTTTAGACAGCTTCTAAATGAACATTTGAAAAAGGGTAATATAGTTTTTATAAATTTGGGCTAAATTTGAAATCGGAAAATATCTTGATTAAACCAAACGTATAATGATTAGTCTCAACTCGGTTTTTCAGAAAGTAATTATTTCAATCGCTCTATTGTTTGCTTCACAAATGGTAACAGCAGATTCCCTTAAAGTTCTTTATTTAGGCAACAGTCATACATTTTATAATAATTTGCCTCAATTGACCTATAACCTTGCCTTTTCCAACGGGGATACAATTATTTTTGAATCCAACACCCCAGGTGGTTATACTCTGGGACATCCTGATAATGGGCATTTATACAATTCAGTGTCATTGGAGCTTATCAATTCTACTGATTGGGATTATGTTTTATTGCAGGAACAAAGTTTATTTGCAGTGATCGATTATTATCGGGATAATTATATGTATCCTGGTGCCCGCTCACTCGACTCATTGATAAAACTAAATAATGAATGTACGGAAACCATTGTACAACTTATCTGGGGAAAAAAGAGTGGGGGAGAGTATTGTATTAATTCCCATTGTACCATCAACTTTGTTGATTATTCACACATGCAGGATTCGCTAACTGCTAAGTATTTGCGTCTGGCAGATTCTTTATCTTGCACACTTGCTCCTACAGGTGAAGCCTGGAAACAAATTATTGAGGACACAGAAACCATAGAATTGTTTAATCCGGATGAAAGCCATCCAAGCCTTGCCGGATCCTATTTGGCAGCTTGTGTATATTATGCGGTACTTTTTCAAAAATCACCGGCTGGTTTGCCCTTTACAGGAGGATTGGAATCATCAGTTGTTTTGTTATTGCAGCAGACTGCAGATGAAGTAGTTTTTGGAAATCCTGCTTTATGGAATATTGATGGAAATATTCCTGTTGCTGGATTTGAAATAGCACAAACTGAAAATACGATAGTTTGCAACGATACTTCTGTTAATGCTGATTTTTATCTATGGGATTTTGGTGATGGAACTACAGACACACTTCAACATCCTTCACATATATATACCGCTTCCGGAACTTATGTTATATCACAGGAAGTGAGTACTAGTTGTTTTTCAGATATAACTATGGATACCGTTGTTGTAGATGTGATAAATTCTTCTGTTGCGAAAAAAGCAGATCAAGGAATATATATTTATGGGGGATTAATAAATGGTGAATTTGTAATAAATTCAGCAAGTTCAAAAATGTACAAGGTTGATTTGTATGGATTGGAAGGAAATTTAGTTCATACAGAAAACCTGAATGGAGATTATAATCATTCCATAAAAATAAACTCATTTCCTGTCGGAATTTATATTCTTGTTGTTTATACAAATAATGGGGCAAAAACTTTTAAGGTTTCAAACCCGGGCTAATTTTGTGTCTATTCTTTTTTGATAAATTGATATTTGTAAATAGCTCCTTTGCCGCAGTTGGTGTCCTCACCAACTGAATAAAACCACTTGTTATTTATGCTGGTGGGGACACCAGCATCGGCATACTGTAGAATTAGGTGTAAATTAATTCAGCGCCTCCTCCACAAGTTTCCCAAACATTTCGGTTAGGTTCATCCCGTAACTCTCTGCCATTTTTGGAATCAAGCTTGATTCTGTAAGGCCTGGTACAGTATTAACTTCCAGAAAGTACATGCCATTATCATTGTATATATAATCGAATCGCACAACTCCTTTACAATTTAAATCATCGTACAATTTAGCCGATACATCCTGACAGTGTGTAAACATTTCTTCAGGAATTTGAGCGGGAACAATTTCATCCGCTAAATTTGGATTGTATTTGGCTTCAAAATCGAAAAACTCCTTTTTGGATACAATTTCTAAAATTGGAAACGTAATAGTTTTACCCTGATGTTTTAGAACCCCACAAGTAATTTCCCTGCCTTCGATAAATTCTTCTAAAAGCACTTCATCATCTTCTTTGAATGCCTTTTCGATGGCCTGGTCTAAATCTTCGGTAACTGATATTTTAGACATTCCAACACTTGAACCACCATTGTTGGGCTTGATAAATAAGGGTAGCGTTAATTTGTTGAGAATTTCTGCGGACGAGAAATTAACCGACTTTGTCAATAAAACAGATTGTGCGGTTTTTGCTCCAAAATTTGAAACTACAATTTTACAGAAATATTTATTGAATGTAATGGAGGAGGTAATCTGATCGCAGGAAGTATAAGGAATTCCAAGCATGTCAAAATATCCCTGCAATCTTCCATCTTCACCCGGAGTGCCATGAACCGCAATAAATACACAATCAAATTTTATTTTGATTTCGCCCATCATCACCGAAAAATCATTTTTGTCAACGGTGTAAACATTGTCGTTTGGGCACTCATGAACCCATTCCTGTCCTTTGATTATAATTGGGTATACCTTGTATTGGTTCGGATCGAGATGTTTTTTTACAACCTGACCACTTTGGATAGAAATATCATATTCACCTGAATCACCTCCGCTTACCACGGCAATATTAAGTCTCATAAAATGTAATTTGAAACAAAAATAAGCACAAATTGAAATACATGGTAATTTTTATAAGTATTGTTATAACATTTTATACTTCTGTTATTCATTTAACTTTTCATTTTATCTTTGCGCTTTGTAAGCAATAATTCAATTGAATTATAGTTATAAAGTAAAATTATAAGTACAGGAATTAAAGGGGTATGCAGGAGTCTAAATCTGAAAAAAATAGATTTATCCATTTTTTGATCAGTAAATCATTTATAGTAAATCTGGGTATTGCTGTATTGGTTTTTATTGTGTTGTTTTTTATACTGTTTAAATTCCTCGATATTTTTACCAAACATGGCAAAGAACTGATTGTCCCTGATTTTAATGGAATGACTATATCTGAAGTTGATTCTGCAGGCTATTTTGAACAGTTTGATTTGTTTGTAATCGATTCATTGTATGACGAAAATCATAAAAAAGGTGCCATTGTTATCCAGGATCCATTACCGGGTTCTAAAGTAAAAAAAGGTAGAAATATTTATGTGTCAGTTGTAGCAACGATGCCGGAAACTGTTATCATACCTGACTTAAAAGATTTAACTTTGCGACAGGCGGTAAATATATTGGAGTCACATAAATTGAAAGCAGGTAAATTGATATATGCACCCAGCTTTGATAAAAATGCCATACTGGAGCAGTTTTATATGGGAGATACAGCTTTTCCGGGTGATACTTTGCAAAAGAGTTCTGTGATAGATTTGGTGATTGGTTCGGGGGAAAAAATGTATAAGATCCCCATTCCATTCCTTATAGGAAAAACAAGGGAAGAAGCCATTTATGATTTGAATATTGCTTCTTTTAACCTGGGAAGTGAATTTTACATGGACAGCATTATGGATGAAACAGCCCGGGTATTTATGCAGGAGCCCATGGAGGATAGCGAAATTCCGCATTATCCAGGAGATTCTATACATTTGTGGTATAAATCAAATGATTCGATTGACTTTGATCTTTACCTGCAAACATTTTTACCTGACTCATTGCGGTCAGATAGTTTAGTAACAGATACTGTATTTGCTTTTTAATTACATGAAAAGGATAATTCTATACATCATTGTATTTGCTTTCCACAGCCTGGTCAGTGGCCAGGTGTATTTATCCGGAATGCTTTCCAACCCTGTAATAAAAAGCTATCTGAAGGAAAACCCACAGGAACCCCAATACAAATATCAAATACTTGAATATGCGCCTATTGATATTCCTTTTGAAGATGATTTTTCCTATGACAGTGTTTATCCCAACAGTGCACAATGGATCGATAAAGATGTTTATGTCAATGCACATTATCCTATCAACCCAGTTGATTATGGTGTGGCAACGTTTGATGTTTTAGATGCTTCTGGTGGTTTATATCCGGGAACTACTGAATTCCCGTTTATTGCCGATCATTTAACTTCATATCCAATAAAGCTTGGAGGATTGACACCAGCTGATTCTGTTTACCTGAGTTTTTATTATCAGCCACAGGGTAATGGGGATGTTCCATTGCCTTACGATTCGCTGGTGTTGGAATTTGGCGTGTATAATGGCGATTCTTCTTTTGCGTATTATGATTCTATTTTGGTTTATGGTGATCAATACCCCGACATGCCGTCAGAAGGTTATTTCTTGCCCGGAGACCAGATATCCCCTCCTGCTTTTGTTTGTGATGCCAATATTAGGACAACACTTACCGATACACTTTTTTACAGCGATTCATTATTGATTCCTTGCGACTCAGTTTTTATTTACGATACCAAATGGAAACATGTCTGGGGTGTCAGGGGCGATACGCTAGAAACCTTTTTAGCTGACAATGATGTTTATTTCAAACGGGTGATGATTCCGGTGGTGGATACACAGTGGTTAAAAGATGACTTCCAGTTTCGCTTTTACAATTGGGGAAGCTTATCTGCTATCAATAGCTGGCAAAGTAATACCGATCACTGGCATATCGATAAGGTTTATTTGAACTCAGGTAGAACAATTGATGATATTTATACTGAGGAAGTTCGTTTTGTTGAACCCGGGCAATCTTTGCTTAAAGGATTCACTTCTTTGCCCATGTGGCAATATGAGTTTGAAATGATGAAAGATTCTTTCAATGTATTTGTAAATAATAATAGCTCCAGCGAACTTAATACAACCTATACTTATTCTGTTTCAGACGATGAAGGAAATGAATATCCCAATTTTACTTTTGATGGATATACTGGTTTAGTAGCACCGTATGCTGAAAAAACAATCTCTGATTTTGATCCTTTTACAAAAGCACCAGTTGAGTCGATTTATCAGAATAAAGATGCAAATGAATATATTGTACAACATGTAGTTTATGCTGAAGATAATCCGGCAATTACCGATACTTTATTGTATAAACAGAAGTTTAGCAATTATTATGCGTATGATGATGGCACTGCCGAAAGGTCCTATGGAGCTTCAGCAACCGGTACAAAAATGGTTGTTCAATTTCAGATATCCCTGCTTGATACACTTAGAGGAGTAGATATTTTCTTTAACCGAACCCAAAATAATAACAATAACAGGCTTTTTCATATTGGAGTATGGAATGATAATTTTGGCGAGCCCGGGCAACAAGTTTATATTCAGGAAAATGAAAAACCTCAATTCAATGGCCTGAATGAGTTTTACACCCATGCTTTTCCTGATACTATTGTAAAACTTGGAGTTGGTACATATTATATTGGAATTATTCAAACCACCAACGATAACCTCAATATTGGTTTCGACAGAAATACAAATGCCCGTGGCAGAACCTTGTACAGCACTGATGGCACATGGATTCAATCGCCTTTTAATGGAACTTTAATGATCCGTCCTGTAGTAGGTAATGCAATATTAGAATCGGGGCCCATCGAAAAGAAAGCACCAGCCAGTATTACAATTTTTCCCAATCCAATCAAGAATGAAAAATATGTTACTATTGAGTTGCCATCGCATGCCAGTAATCCAAAATACAGGAAGTATTTAGACCTTCGATTATTTGATTTAAGTGGCAAGTTAATCTTTTCTGCTCCTTATCAAGAGCAATTAGACATATCATTTCTTAAAAACGGATTCTACATCCTAAACATTTTTAATTCAGCCTTTACCGAACACTATACTACCAAACTTATTATCGCAAAATAGATTAGTTTTGTAGCATGATGACTGATAATATTGATTCGCCGGAAGAAGAACAGGAGCTTTACGAACATTATCGTTTTGTAGTTGATAAAGGTCAGGGATTGTTAAGAATTGATAAATTCCTTATTTCACGCCTTGATAATATTTCCAGGAACAAAATTCAACAAGCTGCTGATGCTGGCAATATTATGGTCAACGATAAAGTGGTTAAATCCTCATACAAAGTAAAGCCTGATGATGTAATAGCAGTCATGATGGCTCATCCGGTTAGGGAATTGAAACTCATCCCTGAAGAGATACCGCTTGATATTTTATATGAAGATAAAGATCTTATTGCCATCAATAAACCAGCCGGAATGGTCGTTCATCCCGCGTATGGTAATTACAACGGAACATTGGTAAATGCCTTGCTATACCATTTTCAACAAAACCAAAAAGATGAAAAAGAGCCCGTTGTTCCTTATTTGGTTCATCGGATAGACAAGGATACCTCTGGAATTTTACTCGTAGCTAAAACTGAAGAAGCTCAAATGAAAATGGGAAAACAGTTTTTTCATCATACCATCGAACGGAAATACAGGGCATTGGTTTGGGGTGATGTAAAAGAGGATGATGGAACCATTGAAGGTAATATTGGCCGTAGTTTAAAAAATCGCAAAGTGTTTACAGTCTTTCCTGATGGTGAATATGGAAAGGCAGCTACCACCCATTACAAAGTGATTGAACGCTTTGGTTATGTTACTTTGATTGAATGTCAGTTAGAAACCGGAAGAACGCATCAAATCAGGGTACATTTGAAATATATTGGCCATACATTATTCAGCGATGAGAATTATGGCGGTAATGAAATATTAAAAGGAACAACATTTACCAAGTATAAACAGTTTGTAAGTAATTGTTTTAAAATTTGCCCCCGCCAGGCACTCCATGCCAAATCACTTGGTTTTGAACATCCCATCACAGGGGAAAAGCTATTCTTCGAGCAGGAATTACCAGAAGATTTTAGTGAATTGTTGAATAAATGGAGGAATTATGCTATTCATAAACTTGAACAAGGTTAATTAAACCTTTCTGGAATTTACCTTTGCAAAGATTTGCCATTGCAAATAAATGTTAACTGCTGACCATTTATTCCTAGTGTCAAGTCATCTATCTTCTGGTTGTGAGACTGCTTCTCCCGAATGCTCGGAATCGCAGTGACGTCATTGCGATGACGAGGAACGAGAAAGAAGCAATCTGTCTTATGTATTCCTGGCTTATTTAATAACAGATTGCCGCGGCATTCCTTCGCACATTCCCTACCTATAAATGCCTCGCAATGACGCTACAACAGCAAAAAATTAAACTCAATCGGCATTGCGAGCAAAAGCTAAGGCTAGCGCAATAGATGCGAAGCAATCTGTCTAAATGATCCCTGGTTTATGTATTAATACCGATTAGCAAATGAAATGAGCTTTAATTTCACTTCGATTATTAAAACTCTTTATTTGTCTATCGGCATTAACCATTGTAATTTTCAAAATGACTAAAGCTCATTTTGAAAAACAATTGGTATAACAGATTGCCACGGCATTCCTTCACACATTTCCTACCTGCAAATGCCTCTCAATGACGGTCATCAAATTAATTTACTCCAAAAGCCTATTCGATTATTTTGTTCAGGACCACAAATATTCATATATTTGAACAACCAAAACAATGCTATGAAACTAAATCGTCTTGTAAACACTATTCTCGCCACAGCAATTATTGTAGGCAGCTTCTTCTCAGCAAATAGTGTACAAGCTCAAATAGAAAATGATACTATCAACGCTGAAGGCGAATTCTTTACAAAAGATCAATTAGGCAATGTTCTAGCCGATCAAGATATTTTCTGCACGCCCTACCTTATGGATGGAGATACCATTCCCGACTCTACTTGGAAGTTCACTACAGACATAAGTGGGCTTACTGATTTTAAATTTCCAGTCTACATCGATCTTGAAACAACAATCTTCGAACAGAACTATACAGCTCCTAAGTCAATCGCATTTCCTAACCCTGGAAGTGATATCAACATTGGTTTCGTTGGAGAAGCAACAAGTTACATCACTGCATACAAAATTTCAGGCGTACAAATTGCTGCAGTAGAAGCAAACTACAATTCTGCAAAAAATATTTCTAGTGGATACATGGATCTAAGCAAAGAAGCAGATGGATTCTACATCATAAAAGCAGAAACTGCAAATGGAGTAGTATCTAAAACCATCAGCAAAAGAGGATGCGGTACAATAGGCGATATGACTGATAAAATAAGTGAAGAACATTTCGCTCAAAAACAAAACAACACCCCTCCTCCACAGTTCAAAGATGTAAAAAACTTTATCGCGGAATACATTATAGAAATGGATAGGGAAGGATTCGCT
>Ga0164315_10001181_pt1 | contig 19495 bp, 11 predicted proteins | sample GuaBasSedimGuay6_FD_113737 | JGI IMG/M metagenome (GOLD analysis project Ga0164315, IMG submission 113737) | Subseafloor sediment microbial communities from Guaymas Basin, Gulf of California, Mexico - Guay6, Core 4569-2, 0-3 cm | ecosystem: Environmental > Aquatic > Marine > Hydrothermal vents... | reverse complement strand
TTCCCAGTCGTCCTTCACGGCCTGAGTAAGTCTTCTGCTGTTGTTGATATCCGCCTGAGACGGCTCGGGGACTACCCTCCCCATATATACATCGATTCGATAAATAAGATCGGATAGAGACGGAAAATCAGGATTGAAGGAGTATACTGCCTGAAGCTGAGGATCCAGACCCTGCTTGAAGTCTGTTCCTTCGATAATTTCCCGATCGTTTCTCCGTAAAGCTGTTTCTGATTCTGCAATTAAAGATCTCACGGTTCTTGAATACTTATCAGGATCTGTGGCCTGAAGAATTTTCATCTTCAGCAACAGAGCCGAAGCATTACCCGGGAAGACATTCAGCACCTGCTGCAGCAGATCGCCGGCAGCGGTAAAAGCCCGCAGTGCATCGGGATTTCTAACAATAGTACTACCGGATGGTGAGAGTCTGAGCCCTTCGTTATAATATCGATTTGCCAGATTCAGATACTGGTTCATCTCCATATATAGTGGATCGCTGGCATTGATTACCGTATCCTGAGCCGACTGCTGAACAACACGGAACCTCACAATGCGTTCCCTGAGGCGCGTATCTTCCTCTCCGAAGATACTTACCCAGAATTCCTGAGCCTGAAGCAATACAGATAAACCTTCTCCATAACGGCGCTCAACAAATGCGGTATCAGCCTCTGAAATGGCATAATCTCTAACGGTTACTGCCAGGTTTCTGGGAGCACTGAGAGTTTCAGCTTCCAATGCAGACAGACGCTGCTGTATTCCGGATTCACCGGCAACATCTTTATCGTTCTCTTCAACCTCTGCCAGCAGTGTTTTCGCCTGTCCTAACGCGGCAGAAGCTGATGTGTAGAGATCTTTGGCCCTGTAGGATTCGTTGATATTGTTTGTACGCCGTCCGTTTAAGTCGGATTCTCTGGCAGAGGCAATCAGAACTTCCGCCTCGTCAAGGGCCGCCATAGCGATGGTTTCCGATCTCAATGCCGTATTACGCCGGGTGGCGGCATCGGTTTTAATCCCCTGCCATCCACCGATTGCAGTACTGAGATTCACCAGAAGAGTCTCGGCTTTAGTCTGGAACCCCAGGAACTTCTGACTGTCTTCTACCGCTGTGGAGCTGACTAACACATCATCTACGGTGTCAAGGAAATCACTTACAGCACTTGAAAGGGAATCCAGAGCATTCAATGACGGTGCTATTTTGAGTGTTTGCGCCGCAGTCGGCCTAACGTCGTCTATCAAGCTCTGAGCCTCAGACATGCTGCTTTGAACATTCTCCAGAGTCTCTGTTACCTGAGTATCAAGGATTCTATAGCGGGGCTCCATATAAAGAATGAAAACATTCACTCTCAGGGTGTACAGTTCCTCCAGTATTCTCTTCAGATCGTTTTCCAGATCGGCATCAATGTTCTTAACCGCTGGAGTATTTATTCCCGGATATGCAGCATACAAAGTCATGGTGTCAGACCACGCGCTGAGTAGAGATTCATATTGATCGATGGAAAGCTGCAGTTCTTCAGAAAGGTTCTGAATTTCCTCAAGGTTCAATACCGCCAGGGATGCATCATCTGTTTTCGGCTGTTTTCGGCTGATTTCAATCATCTGACTCCGAATATCCGAAGCCTTTGAAGTAATCCGAATCTCTGTAACCATAGGATCCAGAAGATCGGTAAACCGGGTAATGCCGCTTTCCCGCTGTATTGTCGAGTAAGCTTCGGTACCCTGAATGCTCTCAAGGGTATTTTCAGCTGCAATCCCGGTAAGAGCGTAGGATACGGTGGCCTCATTCGGCAAACCTGAATTAAGCTGTACCTGTCCATCGGTATAAGGCCGTCTCACCCTTTCAAGCATAGCTGAGAATAAATCGAGATAGGCATTCTCCCACTGGAATTCCAGTGCAAAGAGAATACCTTCACTCTCCATTCCTTCCCTTCCGGATAAAAACAAACCGATACGCTCGTAACGGAAATCCTCCGGAGCCCCTTTCAGATCTTCATAAAGCTGCAATTTCAGGGATTTGAGTTTTTCACTAAAAGTTACTGTACTTTGAATCTCTTCAGAAATTGCTTTTAATGTTAGCGAATATTCTGCAAGAGCTTCTTCCCAACCCTCAGGGGCCAATCCGGCAACAGTACTGACAGCTGCAGGTACCAATTCATTGAGAAGGATGCTGTTCAGTTTCCAGAGATTAAGGAGGCTTTCCATGTCCCCGATAAGGATGTCCCCTTGGGGTGCATTTTTTCCATAGGCATCAAAAATAACATTCTGCCTCTCCGGGTTCACCGCATAATTTTCAATATCTTCGGGAGAACCGGCATCCCGGTATTTCTCATAGGTTTGTGATTCACCGAAAACACTGTTGAGAAAACCGCTCTGGTACTCATCCACGGCTTCTTTGTACTGCAGTAATGCCAGTTTTTCATTACCCCTGATGAAAAAATCTTTCCGGCGCAGCTCATCCAGAGACTGACGGAGACCACTCTCGATATAGGATAGATTCTTCCAGGTATCACTTTCGGGATCGGAATCCAGAATTTTCACTTTATTGAATAAATCTTCTAGTAAACGGAGTTTTTCATCAGGATCCAGATCGTCCCGGGGTACCAGGGTTTTAATATCATCAAAAATCTCATTAATTCTCTTTTCACGTTCCCTGATGCTCAGGATAATCTTCTGAACCCGTTCCATCTGCTCAGGATCTCTGCGGGCAATTTCCACCAGAGCCTGAATCGCATCATCAAGTTGCCCCTTTTCAATTAGAGTAACAGTTTTTTCAAGTTCCTCTTTGGGATTGTAATTGTCGTTGGAATCGGCACTGCCGCCAGCGTATAGAGGTACCACGAGAATCATCAGAATGAGGATAAGCGGGAAGACCCCTCGTCTTCCCCTGTAAGAGATTCTCATTATCACAAATCTATGCCTATTGGCTCCTTATTGGATTTTACTGTTAAAGACACACGCCAATTCTTACGATTATCTATATATATATCGGCAATTTCCGGTTCTTCACAAATACTGCTTCACAGAACTGGTTAAAAACACCTTTCCGGCGGTATATTGGAGGCGTTCATGAAACGTCTGTTATTTGTGTTGGGAATCCTGACTGCTGCTTCATTTTTATGGGGCGACAGTAATGACGCTTATGCGACAGCATCCGACTGGTTCGGATTGGATCCCAATGCCGGTCAGAACTCCTTCCTCACACTCACAATCCCTGGCGGCGGGAAGTATGAAGGTATGGCTACCGCTCATACGGCCATGGCACTGGATGAAGGCTATCTGGAATCCAACCCTGCAGGCGGCTCGTTTCTTCCCTCTACGATTTTAAGTTTCTCCCATGTTGACTGGATTGCAGATTCGGCCCTTGAAACCATTTCATTTGCCTTCCGTCCTGAAAAAAACGAAGATTTCGGCATCGGTTTTAATACAAAGTTCCTCCATGTCCCTTTCACCGGATACAATGACTGGGGTTCCCAGTACAGCCGTTACGGTTCATCTGCAGTCGGCTGGTATACCGAATTAATCGCCACAGCGGCAGTATCCTACAACTTCCTTCGAAGTTTCTATTTCGGTGGTGTATCTGTGGGAGCCAGTATCAAGGCCGGTTACCGGGGTGTGAGTGCCTCACTGGAACCTGGGCAGAGTGCCATGAGTCTTATGGGTGATTTCGGGGTAATGACCCGGTTCAACTTTCTTAAAACATATGCCGCAAGAGATATGAACTGGGGAGCCGGCGCTACAGTTAAAAATCTGGGAGCTGAGTTTATTGATAATCCCGATCCCCTGCCCACTTACGCCAGTCTGGGATTATCATACAAGCCCATACGCCCTCTTACTATTGCTCTTGATTTTAACATTCCTTTTAATCTCAACGGAGAAACTGCAGAAAAGTTCAGTTTTGCCGCCGGTATAAATGCAGAGATAGCATCCTTTGTTTCAGCCCACAGCGGTATACTGATAAAAACCGGTAAACCACGATTTACTCTGGGTGCGGATGTCAGTCTTAAAAATTTTACAATTCAGACCAACTACACCCTGGACCTGGCAAGCCGGCTGGAACTCTTCGACCGTATGAGCATTACGATCAAGGTTGATATGGATACGGTTAAACAATTGCTGATTAAAGATGATGTTCAGGATCTATACCTGGCGGGTCTTGATGCCTTTGCCCAGGGGAAACTGTCTATTGCCATCGGATATTTTGAAAATTCGTTATCCCTGGATCCCACATTTAAACCCGCACGGGAAATGCTGGCAACGGCAAAGGAATCTATGAATCTCGAAGAAGAGCTCCGCAGGACACTCAGCAATTAAAGGGCTTCTATGGCCCGAATTATAGACTCCTGATTGTAGAGTATTGCATATTTTCGAGCTGACATTCCCAGCATGTCTTTCCTGTCCGCATCCGCCCCGCCTTTTATCAGGGCAATTGCCGCCTCTTCATATCCGTTTCCAACAGCCAGAGTTACTGCAGTCTGACCATCTCTGCTGGCATGGTCAAGCTCAGCACCCATATCAATCAGTTTGCGGGTTAAATCAATCAATCCGGCTGCAGCTGCTTCCATTACCGGCGTAGATCCACGGTCTTCTGCTTCCCCGTCAAGTTCAGCCCCGGCTTCAAGAAGAGGTGATACCAGAGGGATATGGCCTGATCTTATTGCATGATTAAGCACCGGTACCCCTGATGAATCCCGCAATGAAGGACTGAATCCTGCTTCCAGAAACAGTCCCATTAAAAATCGATCCCCTTTTTGAATTGTTTCTGTAAAAGCCCTCGGGGAAACTTCAATATTCTGATCGCTTATATTCTTACGGGCCATTTTTTCTCTTATTTCTTCGCTCCAGGAAACCTCTACTTCAGCATAATAATCGTAGACATCCCTCCCGCTTCCGGGAATTACAATGAAGCCATTGGTCCAATCAGGTACCGAATGAGCATCTTCCGGTAAAACCCAGAAGGTCATCCGGTCGGTTCGTCCCCTCTGATATCCCAGAGAATAATGTAGCCAGGACGATTTAAAATCATCCGAAGCCACCACGCAAAGTACATAGGTGGAGTATTCAAGGCACTCTTCCAGCCCCTGCAGAAGTTCAGTTTCCGGGATTTCGGAATTGTGATACCATGCGCGAAATTCTATAAATAATCCGTCCAGAATTTCCCTGAGTGACGGAAGGTCCTTTAATCTTGACTCACTGCATACAACAGATAGTTTCATGATAGCCTGTATCGCTTTATACTCATTACTATAAAACTAAGGCCAGGACGGATATGCCGCAAGCGGAAAACAATAAGAAAGAAGAAAACGATGACGCTTTAAGGCGTTTTATAGACCGCCTTGAAAACTGGCCGGAAGACGAGCCTCCCTCTCCCGCCGAATTAAGATCTCTCCGCCGTGAAATCCACCTGACAGAGGATGACAGGGATAAACTGGAATTACTCGCTGAGAATCATATCAGACGGGCCCGTAAAGCTCTTGAAGGCAGTGCCTACGATCAGGCAGCGGCGGAGCTGGCCCGGGCTTCCCAGCTGCGGCCTATGGATGCCCGCCCCCGGGTTGAACTGGCAGAAATTTATCTTCAACGTTCCCTGGAGCGCGGTTATGGACGAAATGACCGCCTGAGAGCTTTAAAACTGGCCCACAAAGCCCTGGAATTGAATCCCGGAGATATGGATGCCAGACAGTTTCTTCATGATTACCGCAGAATGAATGCTGATTTCATGGCAGTCAAGTACAGGCGTTTAATCATACCGGCCGCAATATTTACGATTCTCCTTACGGCCATGATCTGGTGGCAGAAAGACTGGGTTCTCAATTTATTCTCCACGCAGACAGAGGTATCGGTTCACTCATCTACAGGACAGAGTGATGGGATTATTCCCGATACAAGAAATATTGATACAAGCACAACAGGAATCAGCGGCGGAAATCTTGATGCCCGGATTATTTCAGCGTCAGTCGGCCGGCGGAACGATGATTCCTATGTCAGTGTCCTCGGGAGACTGGGTGTTTCGGAGAAGAATCTGGGGCAGCTGAAACTTCTACTTCGGGGAAGGGATGCAGAAGGCAGCACCGTATTCACAATTCCATGGGATGTCAGAGATGAAACTGATCCTGTTCTTCTCCCGGGAGACAGTCAGGTTCTTGTCCTGTTCCGCTGGCTTGCGGAATCTGAAACCTCGATAGAGAGACTTGAAATCATTCCGGACGAGATGGACAGCCCTGCCTTGAAGTCAACACCGATTCAGCCGTTTAAACCTGAAATCGTCTGGGAGACAACCCGCCCTGAAGGGGCGACCCTGTCGGCTGAAATTCGCAATTTCAACATCATCGAAGCCTACGACCGGCAGATATTACATTTGGAATTGGCTTTGGAAAATTCCGGTATCGTTGAGATTTCTGATTTAACTCTGGGAATCTCTCTGGGGTCCGATCTTCCGGAATACATACTGAACGCAGTTACATTTGAGGAACCTGCATTAATAAGGGGGGAAAGACGGGTGTGGCCTGCTGTTATAGGGATTCCCCTTGATGCCGATCTCCAAAACAGAATTGTGACAATAACGGTAAAGGAACCCTGATACCTTTTATTTTATGGATTCCTGATAAAGCTTAATCATATGGGCAAAGGGAGAATCTTCTTTTTTCAATTCTCTCGATCCCCTGGTAATTTTACACAGACTCAAACCCAGTTCCCGGGAAATGGTTCTCTGAGACATCCCGCGTTCAATGAGTCTTACCAAAGTCCAGCGGGAGGAAATATCGATCACCTCGTTTTCGGTGAGCAGGCTCTCAAGAAAACCTTTAATCAGCTCAGGATTGTCCTCCCGGGCCAGGGCTTTTGACAGTTCATTCAACGGTGCAGGATCTACATCTTCATACATGTTGATTCCCAATATAGGTTTCCTCTATATGTATCGTCAAGAAGAAACACCATTATCTCCACCGTTCTTAAGAAACTCAGACTCCATTCCATACTCATGAATTTTACGATGCAGCGTTTTCCGGCCGATTCCCAGTACTTCTGAAGTACGGCTTTTATTACCCCCCAGAGCATTCAGGTTGGCTCTGATAATAATTTTCTCGGCCTCAGACATCGGTACACCCAGAGGTATACGGATACCATCTTCTTCGCTGCGCTGGGTGATATGGGGGGGGAGATCTTCCGGTGTGATGTAGGAACCCTTACTCAATACCACCGCACTTTCAACAACATTCCGAAGTTCTCTGACATTGCCCGGCCAACGATAAGAACCCAGGGCCATTGCGGCTTTCGGCTCCAGCCCCTGAACATCCCGGCTGTTCTCCCGGGCAGTTTCTTTCAAAAATCTGGCGGCCAGTAAAGGAATATCCTCGGGCCGTTCCCTTAAAGCCGGAAGATGAATATTCACCACGTTTAATCGATAGTAAAGATCTTCCCGGAAACGCCCTTTATCCACTTCTTCTTTCAGGTTTCTATTAGTGGCTGTGATAATCCGAACATCCACAGTCAGAGTTTTTTCCCCGCCTACCCTCTCAAAACTTTTCTCCTGAAGAACACGGAGAATCTTCAGCTGGGTGGATTTGTCAATTTCACCAATTTCATCGAGAAAGATGGTTCCCCCATCAGCCAATTCAAAACGCCCCTTTCTCTGACCGGCAGCACCGGTAAAGGCACCCTTTTCATGGCCGAAGAGCTCAGACTCCAGGAGGGATTCAGATAAAGCCGCACAATGAACTTTTACAAGGGGCGCATCTTTCCGGGGCGAACGTGTATGAAGCGCATTAACCACCAGCTCCTTACCTGTACCGCTTTCTCCGGTAATAAGAACGCTGGCCCGGGTGGGTGCAACCTGCTCAATCAACTCAAATACCCGGTGCATCGGGGCACTTTTTCCCAGAATTTCCGCACCGCTTTTACGTTTTTCCAACCGGGAGACTTCGGCTTCAAGCTCATGATGCTTCCGGGCCAGTTCACGGCGTCCCAGAGCACGTTTTACCAGTAACCCCAGTCGGTCAAGATTCACCGGCTTTGTAAGAAAATCATAGGCCCCGTTGCGCATGGCTTGAACCGCATTGTCCACAGTCCCATGGCCGGTAAGAATTATCACCGGTACGGTGGGATAGGACGAGACAACTTTCTTGAGAAGATCCTCTCCGGAAAGCTTCGGCATTCTCAGGTCGGCGATAATGAGGTCAATTTCCATTTTCAACATCATCTTGAGCGCTTCCTGCCCATCCTCCGCCTGGGAAACCAGATAACCATCCATCTCCATCGCCCGGGATAAACCGTTGCGGATGTTCTTCTCATCATCAACAATGAGGATTCTGAAAGTCATATTACACCTCCGGACAGGAGTTTTCTCTCGCTCTGGGGAACAGGTATCGAAATTCTGAAAGTGGTTCCCCGGCCGGGCTGAGAATCCATATGAAGATCGCCGCCATGCTCCTTTACCACCTTGTATACTACGGTAAGTCCCAGACCTGAACCGGTATCCCGGGTAGTAAAATACGGCTCGAAGATTTTTCCCTGCAGATCCTCGGGTATGCCCACTCCGGTGTCGCTTACAATAACGATAACATTGTCTCCTTCTCTCTTTGTCTGAAGTCTGAGTTCCCCTCCATCGGGCATAGCACTGAGGGCATTTTTTATCAGATTAAGGAGGGCTCTTTTCATCGATCCTTCATCCAGAGGAATCGATGGGACACTCTCATCAAGAAGAGGAAGAACCCGAACATTGGCCCCCTCCATCTCGTAGCGGAGAAATTGAACTAATTCTGTTATCAGAGCATTCAAGTCACCGGGAAGGGGCCTGGAATCCTGGGGCCGGACAGCAAACAGATAGTCTGAAACGATGTTGTTCAGCCGTTCGGTTTCTTCTTCCAGAATATCCAGAGACCCGGATAAATCTTCAGTACTCGCACAATCACCCTGCAGCTGTCGTCTCATCAGCTGAAGATGAATACTCATGGAAGCGAGAGGATTTTTAATTTCATGGGCGACACCGGCAGCCATGGTTGTCAGAGAGGCTAAACCTTCAGCCCTCTTCAACCTGGCTTCTTCGGCCCTGAGCTCGGTAACATCTTCAATGTAGAACATATTCCCCACGATGCTTCCCCGGTCGACTAGAGGCAGAACACCACAGCTGAGAGTTCTATTCCGGCTCCTGTGGGAAACGGGGAAATCCCTCATGGCTGCTCCCCGGTCTTCTTCCAATGCTGTCCTGAAAAAAGTGGACAGATCTGCCGAGGCAATCACCTCCCAGGCCGGTTTATCCCCAGGGTCGGCGGTGGATAGGGGTAAAAGACGATGGGCGGGTTTATTAATCATGATAATACGGTGATGAGAATCAGTTACCAGAACCCCTCCGGGTATGGAGGAGAGCACAATCTCCAGCTGTTCATTCTCCTGCACCAGAGACTGAACCAGAGCATGAAGGCGTTCCTGGTCCAGACGGTCCAGACGGCCCAGGCGCCCCAAACGATCCAGACTTTTCAGGGCTCCGCGTATGGAACTTTTCATCAGCGGGTACCCATGGCCGAGTATAGGCCCCGGAGTATCAGGGGCACCGGCATATTCAGGCTTTCGGTACGGATTCGGGCTTCCCTGAGCCAATCAATCTCCATGGCCGCACGTTTATGATCCGGTACTTCTATATCCCTCCATCTTTTTTGAAGCTCAGTGCTCAGGGCTTCCAGAAAGGCAACCAGATCCAGCTGATCCCGAATATCAGAAACCTCTTTTGGAAATATCGGATTCCCTGACGAGGCATGATCGACAAAAATCGAAGCGGCGCCCTGCATAATTTCCGAGGGTCCGTTACGCCATGCCCTGAAATAGGCCACCAGCCCGCCCCAGCGTTTATCATCTTCCCGGAACACCCGGCGGAGCACTTCCGCTTCTTCAGAACTACTGCGGTTTTTAAAGGAATAATCCCTGAGCCGGGAAATTACAGTTGGAAGCAGCATGGATTTTCTATCGGTAATCAGAATAGCCGTTGTATCAGGCGGCGGTTCTTCCAGGAACTTGAGCAGGCCATTTCTGGATGCAACAGGCATTCGTTCGGCAGCATCAAAAATAATAGTTTTATGATCCCCGGCTGCAGAATGTACCGCCCAGGCGGTGATATGCCGAACCTGAGAAACAGGGAGAACAGCAGGCAGAGATTTCTGTATAAACGCACAATCATCCACCAGTGAATCAAGCAGCTTTTCCAGCTTCTTTCCTGAAGGCAGCGGGTTACCGGGAAGCAGTTTGTCGATGGACTCGGCCAACCGTTCCATTATGGGACGGGTTTTTACAAGTTTCTTCTCATCCCCTTCCCAGAGAACAGGATCGAAACGCCGAAGAAGTTTCCGGGCGGAACGGACAAGAAGAAATCGCGAAGCATCAGAAGTATCCCTGCGCAGAACTTCCGCAGAAGCGGCAATTTCCGATGTCATATCCCGGCTGCCCGCCAGAATGGTTCTCGGATGAGCCAGGGATCGGTGAGACCGGCAGTGTCCGCAGCTGCAGTTCCAGGCGGCGTCTTTCTCGCAGGAGAGTGAGCGGGCCAGTTCCAGGGCGGCTGTGAGTTTACCCGACATGGCGGGTCCGGAAAAAAGCATGGCAGGGGGTACGGATTTCTCTGCTACATCATGCCGCAGCCGGGATGTGATATTCTCTTGATGCAGAAGATTCTCAAACAATTAAAAACCTCCTGAGAGAGCGGGAATCAACGAAGGGACAAGCAGGTTTAAAGATGAAATGATAAAACTTCCACGGAACATCGCCCCGGCAACAGGCCAGGGAAGACGGGAGAGCTGAAGGACAAGCAGTAAACCTGCTGTTATACCTGCAGTCAGACCGACAAATCCTCCAAGGACTCTTGAAATAACAGCTGTTGATGCATCTCTGATAAAAGTTTTCATCAACAGCCCGCCAATCAGCAAAGCCATAGTAAAAAACAAAACGATGATTGTCGGTATAAAAGATGCAAGATAGGCATTTCCTGTCTGCCCCTCCAGTATGAGTACCGCAACAGCCGGTGCATCGGGGTACCTGTTTGCTCCCACTCCCGTCAGGTTGAGTATGAGGTTTTCCAGAGGAACAGTGAGCAGCAGTATAGCCAGCAGCGATGAGAGGAAAGTGATTAACAGAAACAGAGCCGGACGAATCCCCCGGATTATCCCGTAAACCAGTCCCAGAATAATCAGAAGCAGGATGATAATATCTGTCAAACTCATCGGGCATACTCCATCAGAACTTCGGTTATCCGGTCCGCAGCTTCCCGGGCCGGATAGGCCCCGGCCGCTTCAGCCATACTCTGTCTTTTCCGTTTATCGAAAATCAGATCTTCAATAATCTTCTCCAGAGCCGGTGAATCAGAACCCTTTCTCAGTGTAACAGACATTCCGGTCTCTTCGGACACCGAAGCGTTTAATAATTGATCTCCCCGGGTGGCATCCCTTAAGGGGATAAAGATTGCCGGAGTACCGGTGGCCGCCAGTTCCCACACCGAACCGGCTCCCGACCGGGTAACAGCCAGATCGGCAGCGGCAAGAAAGTGGGGTAATTCTGTGGTAAAAAACGGACGGCTCATGTAGCCGTCTGTATCCGGGACAGATGGATTCCCCGGGCCGGTCTGATGAACCACTGCTGCAACACTTAAGAGGGCATCCAGACAGCCGGTTACCAGATTATTCACTTCAAGGGCCCCCTGAGAGCCGCCTAAAACGAGTATAAGCGGCCGCTTATCCGTTGGTTTTAAACCCGCCAGCCGCCGGCCTTCCTTCGGATTCCCGGCAAAGATTTCATCCCGAATCGGATTACCGGTAACCACGGCCCCTTGAAGGGATTTTCCGGACAGATAACCAAGTGTTTTTTCGTAGGAGACAAGGGCCCTTGCACCGAGTTTGAAGTTCAGCCGGGCCGCCAGCCCGGGATCGACATCCGACTCATGGTTCAGGATCGGGATATTCAGGAGGCGGGCTGCCGCCATCGGTGGAACCGAGACAAATCCGCCTTTTGAGATGAGAGCCAGAGGTTTTTCTCTCCGAAGGATTCTCAGAGAAGCGAAAAAACCGGCAAGAATGGCGAAGAGGTCAGTAAAATTCCGAAAAGAAAAATATCGCCGGAGCTTCCCCGAAGGAACACCGAAATACCGAATATCCGCGCCCTCCACAAGAGTTTTTTCCAAGCCCCGGGAAGAACCGATCCATATCACTTCAAAACCGGCCCGGCGAATCCTGTCGATAACCGGAAACACGGGAAAAACATGTCCGGCAGTACCACCACCGGTAAATGCAAAGGTATTTGAAGCCGTATTCTCTTTTTTACTTTTATTCATAGCTTGGGAACAGATTATCCGAAGGGGCGGAGCAGGGAAACCCCGATAGTCCCGGGAGGTTAAATGAAAGAACAGCCTGCTTCTTTCCTAATAGTATTTCCTGTACAAATTCGCCAGCTTCTGGAGTTTGGTATCAGCATATTCCAGAAATATTTTTGTCGATAGGCAGAAGTGAGAACGCCCTTTGTCCCGGGGGTCTCTGTACCGGTCTTTCAAACAGCCGCCATGGCATTGATTAAGCCAGGGGCATGTTCGGCACTCGTCGACCATATCGTATTTCATACGGCCGAAATTGGTTTGTTTTTTGCTGTTTAACATGGTTCTGAGGTTTCCCGAATGTATATTGCCGAGTTTCAGTTCCGGCTTCACAAAAAAATCGCATGGAAAGACATCCCCGTTGTGTTCCACTACAAGATACACCCCGCATTCGGGGACCATGGTACAATCCGATGGTGTTTTCCCCAGGTAGGTATGGAGCAGGGAGTCAAAATATCTGATGGAAATCTTTGCTTTCAGCTGTTCCATATCGATGTCTTTCACCCAGAGATCGAAAATTCTGCAGAGGAAGCGGCCATAATCTTCAGGATCTACCGACCAGTTTGTGGCTTTGGAGGTGTCTTCAGGATCGGTCTCGACAATGGGAATGAACTGCATGAAGGTGAATCCCAGAGCTTTGAGGAATCGATATGTCTCTTCCGGCTTGTGAACCGACTCGGCATTCACTGTTGCCAGAGCATTCACGTCAACTTTTTTACGCATCAACAGCCTGGCAGCTTTTTGGACTTTCAGCCAACTGCCTTCACCTGATGCATCCTGACGATGAGCATCGTGTATGGTTTTTTTCCCGTCCAGGGACAGGCCGACGAGAAACTTGTTAATTCGAAGGAAATTTGCCCATTCCTCATCTATAAGTATTCCGTTGGTCTGGATGGTGTTCTGTACAGGACGTCCCTCCGCGTAGTGGCGTTGGAGTTCCAGGGCCCGTCTGAAGAAGGGTAGGCCCATCATTGTAGGCTCGCCGCCCTGCCAGGCGAATAACGGAGGATCATTTCGTTCATAAGCCTGTTTAACCAGCTCTTCCAGGGTTTCCTCTGACATCCGGTGCTCGGGGAGTGTCCCGGGGTAGTACTCCTCCTTCTCGAGATAGAAGCAGTAGTCACAGCGGAGATTGCAGCCCCAGCTGGTAGGTTTGATGAGTATTGTATTGAGATTTTTTATAGGCATATTCAAGAATATATTGGATTAAGGTATTCAGGGCCACTGCTTCGGCCAAGGGTGATAGACGGGTTCTCACCGAAGACTATTCGATAATCCGCCGCAAGCTGTCCCATATGCCAGAAACCCAGGCAGTTGGCAATATCCGCCACACGGAGATTTGCCGGGTTAGCTGCCCGTAGATATTTGTGAACGAGGTTCAAACGGATGGTATTGATATACACTTTTGGGTTTATGCCTGAATGATCCCGGAAAGCGTATTCCAAAGTACGTTTGCTGACCCCTGTTTCCCGGCAGAGATCCATAACGCTTGGCGCTTCATTTTCATGTGTAAAAATATATTGTTCGGCCTTATGCAGGGTTTGCATACTATACAAATAAAAAACCCTCAACCTGCACAAAAAAACATAAGTGGTGAATTTATATTTAAGGCATAATTTTAACAGATTTTTAGTTTTTGTGTTATCTTCTACGGTTAATACCAACGGGATGATTAATAGGAATTGGAATTACTATCAACAACCCTGTTGACTGTTTGGATGAATCAAGAATGCCGATATGGAAGAAGTGACAGCACCGATTCCCGAGGCCCCCGGGCAATGGGTGGAATGCGGAAAGTAAAGATTACCACTCACCGAACTCGAGTTGATTCCCAAGCGAAATGAGCGGAATACAGCAGGTTCGCTTCCAGCAGCGTACCGCAGGCTGATCCGAGGAACGTTGCGAAAAAAGCGAACTTGCGAGAAGTGAACAAGTTCATTCTGTCGGGGGCTGGTCGCAAGCATAGCTTGCTCGCCCATGCAACCTTGCTCGTTCCTCGGCTTACACCTGCGGTACGACCCTTGATCCGAATGAGCGCCGGGAAAGCATGATATCAGTAGAACTGCGGCTCTGCCCTGGTTCTACTGATACCATTCATTGGACTCTATTCATTAGAGAGATACATTTAGAACGATATAAAGATGTTGGAAAGTTGGTTTTTAGTCATGGACAATCTGAATACGCACAATATCGCTCCTTTTTATTCTGCCTTTTCACCGGAAGAAGCTCGGAAGCTGGCTGAATAGTGTAAAAATTGAGTTCAGAAATTCTGTATGATGATAACTGGCAAAGCGAATGAAACCGCTACGGTCAGTTATCAGTATGCCAGGGTAATTGTGGAAACCTGGCAGGAATTGAAGTCTTAAGCCATAACCTTTACATCCGTGTTTTGGATACCATAGCCACGGCGCTTACGTTTTTACGATTTGAACGCCATCTGGAAATATTCAAGTTTTGTGATTCGGCATACTCCCTGGCCTGATACACGAATGCCTGCAGCCGGGTATCCAGGGATCCCTGATCCTGACCATCATAGTCAACATTAAGCCAGGGGATATTTCCGTGGTCTTTCCTGAATGCCGGAGCTATGGCACTGATGAGGGTTCCGGGCATACAGGTGAAGGGGAGAATGTTCACAACACCGGAAATACCGGTTTCCACCAGGGCTGATGCTGCCCCGAAAGCCAGTACCGGATCGCCATCGTAGTCTTTGTGGATGTAAGGACCGCATCTTTCCAGCATCTCTTCAATGGTGACCTCCCGTTCCATATCTACAAGATCTTTGACGGACTTCTCCATTGAATGGAGGAATGCCCGGGAGAAATGCTTCTGAATCTTGGCCTTGATGAGTCCAATCCGATCCCCCTTCCAGCGGCTGTCACGTTCCCATCGGATGCTGGAGTAGGTAATCCACTCGATGAACGGAGTCATGAGAGTCTCTGTTCCCAGTGTCTCCAATGAGTCAACGACTCCCCCTGAGCAAAATGGGTTGTCTCGCATATAGATTTCCCCTACCACCAGAATCACAGGTTTACGTGGTATGTCGATAAGGGGAATGGCGGAGAACATTTCACCAATTTCCTCCAGAAGGCGGGGCATGTTCTTTGCCCCCTGCTCGATGCTGCTTATTAACATTGCCAGGGCCGTATCATAGACCTGTTTCACATCTCCGGTATTTTCCTCATAGGGATGGGCTTCCTGGCGGAATTTTTTTAAAAGATCTACAGCATAAAATCCTCTGATAACGGCAAGACGGAATTTATTACCATGCCCTCCGGAGAGCCCGGCGTAGGAGTCTTCGTTGGTTGGGGAGGTAATCTCAGCATCTTCGTAACCGAGCCTGTCAAAGAGGATACGCTGCACCTTATTATACTGACCGAAGCGGCAGGGGCCGGCGTGATCGGGCATGAAAAAGGATTGTTTTTTCGGATCGACACCATCTTCCCGGAGTTTCCTCAAGAAACTTCCGGTTGTAGCAATCATCGGAAAGCATTCCTTACCGTTAAGGTATTCCCGTCCCAGTTCGATATCGGTCTCATTCTGTTGAGGTAGAACCTGGGCATCAACACCGCAGTATCTTGATGCTGCTGCTATGGCGTGGGCAGCATCATTCATATATGGGTACCAGAGGGTTCTGTCTGAAGCGTTAGTGGCTTTCGCTCCCATTATTCGGCGACCGGCCCGGGGTGCCGGTTCTGATGTCCGGGATTCACTCCGACTGTCCAGGAAGGCTTCGATTCTGGTGACAAGACCGGCATCTGCCGAGTGTTCGTCCACTTCCAGGAACAGGAAGGGTTTACTGCCTGTCTCCCGGGATACGTAGTGCTGAAGGAACGAGTCCGGTCCACAGCGGAAGTTACCGATGTAAACAGCATCCAGACGTTCATCGGCAGACACCAGACGGGCTCCTGCCAGAATCTTCTGGCCGTTGGGCCAGTACATCATGTAGTAATCGTCGAATACATCTTCCCGTTCCAGAGGAAGGTAGTCCAGGGGTATGGGAAAGACATCCTGCCTGATGAGCTTGTCCACAAGCTCCAGATTAACCATGGGATCTCCCGTGTTGTACGGACGTCCCAGAATGACTGCTGTCCGCTGTCCGGGATCCAGATTTTCAAGTACTTCCCGGCCTCTTACACGTATTGAAGATTCAAAGCTCTTCTGTGCACTGTCAGCCAGGAGTATCGCTAATTTGGACTTCTTCGGTTTTATACCGAATTCTTCCTTCATAAATGCTGAAAGATCGGGAATAAGGGCGCGCTCAAAGTAACGGAAATGCAGAGTTGGAATCATGAACTTGGAAATAATATCAGGTTGGTCCTTGAAGGCGGCTTTAATCATGTAGGGATAACTCTGTATCCATGGACAGTTGTAGTTGACCGTCGGATTGTCCGAGTCAGCCTGGATATCTACCACGAAGGGCAGAAAAATATGATCGGCACCGCGATCCAGAAGATCCTGAACGTGCCCGAAAATGCTCTCCACAGGGAAGCATGTCTCGGCTGTTATCATCCCGAGGGCAGTGGTGATGAGCTTACGGTCAGTCCGACGGGAGAGCATCACTTGGAAACCGAGCTCTTCGAAGAACGTTCTCCAGAAGGGGAATTGCTGCCAGAATACCATGAGTTGCCGGGGTATCCCGATAACCGGCCTGGTATCTTCGGGATTATCTCCGGGACTGCCTTTAAACTCGGTGAAGTCCCCCATCAGGAGCTGTCGGCGTTCCTTGAAAAGATTAGGAATCTTAGGCCGCTCCCCCTGCTCATGCTTACCGTATTTATCGCATCTGTCACCGATGTAAAGAACCTTGTCATCCCCTTCGAGGGTGACTGTGCGCACCTCACATTGGTTGGCACAATCCTCACAGGTAAACTTATCCAGAGAATATGGTACCTGGCATGCGTCGAATCCCTTGAAATTAGAGACAGTTTTACCTTTCAAAGCGGACTTATCCCGTGCCAGCATGGCTGCCCCGATGGCTCCTGTGACATCAAAATGGGGAGGAATAATGATTTTGCGGCCTGTTACTTTTTCAAAGGCGGCCACCACAGCGGCATTGTTGGCTACACCGCCCTGAAAGAATATCTTATCACCGATTCGTCTGGTACCTACTACCCTGCGGATGTAGTTGAGGACGATGGAATAAGCCAGGCCGGCTACAAGATCATTCTTGTTGGCGCCCCGTTGCTGGCCGGTGTTGAGGTCGGCTTCAATAAAGACCGTACATCGATCCCCAAGCCGGGATGGACTTGGTGAGCCCAGGGCCAGGTCTTGAAATTCCTCGATAATATTGATGTCCAGCTTCTCAGCCTGCTCTTCCAGAAAAGATCCGGTGCCGGCAGCGCAGACTTTGTTCATTTCAAAATCGGTTACAGTACCTCCGTCGATGCGGATGTATTTGGAATCCTGCCCGCCTATCTCGAAAATGGTGTCTACTTCCGGATCGTGGGCAATGGCCGCTGTGGCCTGAGCGGTGATTTCGTTGTGAATTTCGTCGGCTCCGATAAAATAGCCGGTGAGGTAGCGGCCGGATCCTGTAGTACCGGCGGCTTTTATAATAACGGAGTCTCCGACTTCTTCGTGGATTTCCGCCAGACCCCTTCGCATGGCTTCCAGGGGTTTACTTGCAGTCGGCAGGTAGCGCCGGGCCACGACATTGTTATCGTCGTCGATAAGGACAATATTGGTGCTCAAGCTTCCGATATCAAGGCCCAATGATACCTCAACTGGCTTTCCACCCTTCACCAGTGGGACGACGGTCTTATCGAGATTTGAGTTCGGCAGAGTGAGGGGATTGCGTGATGCCCCGTCGCTCTCCCGGCCCTCCAGGAAAGAATCCAGATCAGCGAGTCCCCGGTAGGGTGCTGTTTCGAAACTTTCGCTGTCGAAAAGGGCGCCGATGGCGCCCATGGAGGCATAGTACTCGGGAATAATCAATTCATCATCCCTTAAGTCGAACACCTCCTTGAAGGCTCTTTTCATTCCAATATTGGCAGCGACACCGCCCTGGAAACTTACGGGCTTGGCAATGGTTTTTCCCTTGGCCAGGTGACTCTTGAAATTCCGGGCCACGGCGAAACAGAGCCCAGCGACGATATCATGAACCGGTGTGGCAATCTGCTGGAGATGAATCATGTCGCTTTTTGCGAATACACTGCACCGGCCGGCGATTCGTGGCGGATCAGTGGATTTCAGGCTCAATTCTCCGAACTCATCCTTGATTGAGACTCCGATCCTTTTGGCCTGCTGATCCAGAAAACTACCTGTACCCGCGGCGCAGAGATTGTTCATCGCGAACTCTTCCATAAGCAGATGGCCGTCTTTTTCGGCGATACTGATGAGTTTGGAATCCTCACCGCCAATCTCAATTACTGATTTTATCTCGGGATATAAACGGATGATTGAAGCGGCCTGGGCGACTATCTCATTTACAAACCGGCCGCCGATAAGTTCAGACATTTTTTCACTGCCGGAACCGGTTAATGCCAGAACCTCAAATTCTGAGAATTTATCTTCCAATTCATTAAGAAGTTTACGAGCGACACGGAAAGGCCGGCCGTGGCACCAGCGGTAGTGATTTTCAAGAATACTGCCCTTATCATTCATTACGACGGCATTTATTGATGTAGAACCGATATCTATTCCTAATTTGTAGCCCATGCGAACAGAATAATTTCTCATGTGAATTAAGTAAATAGTAATTTATTAATATTGAACTGGTTTCTTTCGAAATGAAGGCCGTATCCGGATTCAGTTTCGCGGAATGTATCATGTGGGCGATGAATGCGATCCAGAAACTCTCTTCCCTCCAGGACAGAAAACGACAATCCGAAGGGTATGATTCCCAAGGTAACCAATCCGCCGAAGGTCAAGTGGATAAGACACTATATAAGGTCTGGATGATGGCGAGGGCAAGTATCATACCCAGGCTGAACAGCAGATATCCCCGAAACATGGTGTCGTAAGCAAAAAAAGATAGAGCGCCCAGGTAATGAGGTTGACGACAATCTACCGCTTTCAAAGCAATAACTGAGATTCTTTAAACTGTAAGGGTATTTATGGGCGAACTGGGACTCCTCTTCGGAGCCCGACGTCCTGTCGTTCTCCTGCGAGCCGCCTCAGGCTGCTGCCGCCGGCGTCGTGCCGGCTTTTCCTCACTAT
>Ga0164315_10001180_pt1 | contig 19504 bp, 17 predicted proteins | sample GuaBasSedimGuay6_FD_113737 | JGI IMG/M metagenome (GOLD analysis project Ga0164315, IMG submission 113737) | Subseafloor sediment microbial communities from Guaymas Basin, Gulf of California, Mexico - Guay6, Core 4569-2, 0-3 cm | ecosystem: Environmental > Aquatic > Marine > Hydrothermal vents... | reverse complement strand
GTCGAGAATGGCCGGTGATGGACCTGGGCCAGCCCAGGCCTGTATTCCCGGCGGCATGGGTCCTTCGGGACAGTCCCTTACCTGGAAAGATATTCTGCCCGGCGGCTATGACCCCCAGGCGCGGCTGGCGGTACTCGATGAAGAGGGCATAGACCAGGCGCTGATGTTTCCCTCCATTCATCTGCTGTCCGGAGACATAAGTGATCCTAAAATCGCCGCTGAAACCTGTCGCGCCTACAATAACTGGATGAGTGATTTTTGTAAGGAAAGCCCCGAGCGTCTGTTCGGCATGGGTATTATTCCCATGCAGGACGTGGATTTGGCGGCGGCGGAAGCTAGTCGTCTGGCTAGCCTGGGTCTACGGGGTTTTACGGTTCGCCCCGAGCGTTATAACGATCTTGCGCTTTACGATGCGCGTTGTGATCGCATCTGGAGTATTGCCCAGGCTGACAATCTGGCGGTCGGTATTCACGGCAGTTTTGGCTCCAAGATGAAAGGCTTTTCATCCGAACGTTATGAAGGCAATGTCTTTTACGACCACATGATCGCCCACCCCTTCGGCCAAATGGCGGTGATGATGGATATGATTGCTGGTGGTGTGCTGGACCGTTTTACAAAATTGCGGGTCGGTTTTTTCGAAAGCGGCCTGGGCTGGATGCCTTACTGGATCGATCGCCTCGATGAACATTTTGAAGTTATGGGTCACCACACGCCCTGGTTAAAGCGCCACCCCAGTGAAATATTTAAAACCCAATGTTTTGTCTCCATGGAAGCAGACGAAGAATCTGGTCTGCGCTGGATGCAGGAAAAAGGCCTGCTCGATTCTATCCTGTGGGGTTCGGATTACCCGCATTTTGATTGCACCTACCCCGGCGCCTACCAGACCGCGCAGACTACCTTTGACTCGGTCGCTGAAGATATTGCTAACAAAGTGGTGCTGGAAAACCCGGCAAGGTTTATGGGGTTGATTTAGACCAGACCGGTGAGGCGGCTTTCTGCGACCGTCATCAAACAAAATAGGAAGAAGAACAATGAACCTCGATTATCTCGCTAACCTGGCGGAAATAACGTCTGGAATTATTGTGGTGGTAACGCTAATTTTCCTGGTGATACAAATCCGTAGTAACACCAAAGCACTGCGTGCCACGGCCATAGAGAATTTTTACAACGGTTATCTTGAGGTAACTGCGGATGCTAATCGGGTGCCTGAGCTGGCCACGGCAAGTCAAAAAGCTTTTACTGGTCAAGCCATGGACCGCACTGATAATCACCACCTTTGTGTTTATGTACAGCGCACCTGTAGCATCATAGAGCGCGGCCTGATTATGGTGACTAAGGGCATACTTGATCAGGAAAGTTTCGACCTGGCCACGCCGCCGGCAGAGATGCTCTTAGTCACACCTGCTGGTAGATATTGGTATTATTTTCTTAAAAATGAGCGCGGCCAGTTCCGCCCTGAGCTGCATCAGTGGTTAGAAAATATCTACGCTGAGCAGGATCAGCAGACGGCTCTGAAAGAGAGTGCAACTAGTAACAGAGATGATGGCCCTGAGGCCGATACAAACGCCGAAACAAACACCGAAATAAACAGCTAATACCTTCTGTTCCCCTTACTTATTCCATAGCAATTTATTTCAGGCCTCGTGCAAGTCTGTGCCATGAGTTTCAGTCAGCATCAACACAGAAACCAGCGTCAATAGAGACGCAAAGGCGATATAGACGGCCACATAAAATATTCCAAACGTCCCCCACAGCGCCGTGGCAATAATCGGCGCGAAGGCACCACCGAGAATGGCCCCTAACTGATAGCCAAGGGACGCACCCGAGTAACGCACGTGGGTGCTAAACAGCTCTGCCAATAACGCGGCCTGCGGCCCGTACATCATGCTCAAAAATAGCTGACCGCCGGATATGGCGATGACTATCCAGAGAAATTCTCCGGTATCTATTAAGGGAAAGATAGCAAAAGCCCAAACCCCACTCAGCACAGCACCCAACATATAAATGCCGCGCCTGCCGCGCCGATCGGAATAAGTGGCTGAGAAAAATAGTGTTGGAATTTGCACACAGGAAGAAATCAGCACGGCGGTTAATATCATCTGTCGCGGCAAGCCCAGGCCCGCTGAAGAGCTGCCGTAAGCCACTACGAAGGCTATCAAAATATAGAAGGTGACCTGCACGGCCAAAAAAGCCCCGGCAGCGAGGACGATTTGTCGAGGATGTGTGCGCATAACTTCCAGTACCGGCGACCGAGATTTTTCTTTTATTGCGGGTTGCAGGCCATCTGTTTGATCTGGATCGCTATTCTCAGCTTGTTCAGTCTGATGCTTTTGCAGGGCTAAAAATGCCGGGGTATCTTCCAGGTGTAATTGCACATACATGCTGATGCCAATCAAAATAATGCTAAACAGAAAGGGTATACGCCAGCCCCAGGCCATAAATTGCTCTTCACTGAAAATCGCGAGCACGGCTAGAAATGCCAGATTGGCAAGGATTAAACCCACCGGCGCACCGGCCTGGGCAAAGGCACCGTAGAACCCGCGTTTGTTCGCGGGTGCATTTTCAGTGACCAGCAACATGGCGCCGCCCCATTGACCACCGACGGCGAAACCCTGGGCAAAGCGCAGCAATGTGAGTAGCAGTGGCGCGGCAATACCGATACTGGCATAGGTGGGTAAAAGCCCTATCAGCGTGGTGGCAACACCCATAATCATCAATGCGGTTACCAGTGCGGCTTTACGACCCACCCGGTCACCAAAGTGACCAAACACCGCGCCGCCTATCGGGCGCGCAATAAAGCCCACAGCAAAAGTGCCAAATGCGGCAATTAGAGCGACCATCTCCGGCATATCTTCGGGAAAGAATGCACTGGGAAACACCAGTGCTGCGGCAGTGCCATAAATAAAGAAATCGAACCACTCGATACTGGTGCCCGCCAGTGCGGTAAAGGCGACTTTGCGCATATCCCGCCGGGATACATCCATGCTGACCTGCTCCATAAACTTCTCAATATTTTTATTTTATATACAATTTTTTAGTACTTTTATTACTGCTTTTTGGTAAATAGATAGCGCATGTAGAGTGACTGAGGCCTGCTCGAATCGTCTAGCTTTCCGCGAACCCACATATTAGTCGTTTCGCTACTTTGCCACCAGTACTAGCCTATGGTCTCGACAAGAAAATCCAGTGCCTCCTGAGTAAAGGCCCACATATTGGTCTCGCGATCATTGCTGCCAGTTCCAATGCGCAGGGTTTTTTCTATCGGGCCTGATTCTGCTATACCGACAATAGCGATCCAGGCAGTGCCCGGTGGATCCATATAAGGATTTGCGTCAGGGCCTGTTGCGCCAGTCTCCGCCAGCGCCCAGGTGCTGCCCAGTTTTTTATGGATGGTCCGGGCACAGAGTAATGCATACTCTTCTGTAGCAGGACGAATGCCTTTAAGGGCAGCTTCGTCCATGCCCAACAATTGTTTTCTGGATTCGTGCGTGTAGATCGTAGCGCCGCCCAAAAAATATGCCGATGCGCCGGGCACTGCGACCAGTGCCGCTGATACCAGGCCGCCCATGGAGGATTCGGATACCGCGATGGTGTCGCCGCGACGTTTTAAAGCATTTGCCGCGCTGCTTGCCAGCTCGGTTAGCTTGTTTACAGTGCTATCCATTTACTCTTGCCCACTCTATTCTTAGTCACTCTTTATTCTTGGTCACAATTTATTCCTGCTCACTCTATGCTCTTACTTGTTTTTCATTCCTACTTAAGGACGACAGCACTTTTAATGGTGATCGTGCGCAGTGGCACATCTTTTGGGAATGGCCCGCGACCACCAGTTGGTGAGCGACCTATTTCATAAACCACATCCATGCCGTCTACTACTTTTCCGAACACGGTGTAGCCCCAGCCCTGTATTGATTTGTTTTTATGATCCAGAAAACGATTATCGGCGAGGTTGATAAAAAATTGCCCAGTGGCTGAATGAGGATCATTGGTGCGCGCCATGGCGATAGTGCCGCGCAAATTCCTGAGCCCGTTGTCGGCCTCGTTCTGAATAGGCGGCAGAGTAGGTTTTTTGTTCAGATTTTTATAAAACCCACCGCCCTGGGCCATAAACTCGGGAATTACCCGGTGAAAAACAGTGCCCTCGTAGTATTTGCTATTGACGTAGCCAACAAAGTTAGCGACCGTTAGTGGAGCTTTTTCGGGATATAGTTCAATAATAATATCGCCCAGGTTGGTGCTTAGTTTGACGCGGGTTTCAGTGGGGATGTCGGGTGATTGTGAGCCAATAGCAGCAGATGACCAGGCAGCCGAAGTTAACAGCAGGGACGCAAATAAACTGATCGAAACAAGTAACCTATTCATGGCAGTAGTTGTTTTTGTCATGGTAATTCTCTCCTTATTAATGGGATGTTTGGGTTTAAATTTAGGGAATCTCTGATTAATTCTGGACGAAGTAGGTTGTAGGCCAAAATGTTCAGATTCAAGGCGAAAATCGCACGTAATAGCAGGCTATTGCGAAGATTTGCAACGAAGAAGCTGGGTATTTTGGATGCAAGATACGAGTTCATGAATTGATCAGGGGTTCCTTAGGGATAGGTTTAGCTTTGTAGTTGAGCAAGGTCGGCAAAGTGCTGGAGGGCCAGGGGGTTAGCCAGGGCATCGGTGTTTTTAACCGGTTCTCCGTGTACCACATTGCGCACCGCCAGTTCGACAATTTTGCCACTGATGGTGCGAGGAATATCAGCAACCTGAATAATTTTTTCCGGCACGTGGCGCGGTGTAGCGTTGGCGCGAATGGTGCTTCGAATAGTTTTGGTCAACTCTTCATCCAGTGTGAGTCCCTGGCGCAAGACAACAAAGAGCACAACACGCACATCATCATCCCATTTCTGGCCGATGCAGATTGAATCTATGACTGCATCTACTTTTTCTACCTGGCGATAGATTTCTGCTGTGCCTATACGCACGCCGCCTGGGTTTAACACAGCGTCACTGCGGCCATGAATGATGATGCCGTTATTTTCTGTGATTTCGCCGTAATCGCCGTGGGCCCAGATGTCTGGGTAGGTGTCAAAATAGGCCTGGTGAAATTTCTTGTTGTCTGGATCATTCCAGAAAGAAATTGGGCATGAAGGAAAGGGTTTTATGCACACTAATTCGCCTTTTTCAGCAACCACCGGCAAACCGCTATCGTTCCAGATTTCTACTGCCATACCCAGCCCAATGCATTGTATTTCACCTTCATAGACCGGTAAGCAGGGATTGCCCAGGACAAAGCAGGAAAGAATATCCGTGCCGCCGGATATGGAAGATAAACATACATCACTTTTTATATCGCGATATACATAGCGGAAACTTTCGTGGGATAGCGGCGAGCCAGTAGAAAGAATTGTTTTGAGTCCGCTCAGTTCATGACTCTCGCGCGGTTTTATACCTTCCTTCTCCAGGGCGGCGATATATTTGGCGCTGGTGCCGAAGATGGAAATGTTCTCTTCGTCGATCATATCGATCAATGCTTCCGATGTCGGTGCAAAGGGCGAACCATCGTAAAGTACAAGGGTAGCACCGCAGGCGAGACCGTTGACCAGCCAGTTCCACATCATCCAGCCACAGGTGGTGAAGTAGAACAGGGTATCTTCGGGTTTTAAGTCGACATGCAAAGTGTGTTCTTTCAGGTGTTGCAACAAGGTGCCACCGGCGGAGTGCACAATACATTTAGGCACGCCGGTAGTACCTGAGGAGTACATGATATACAGAGGATGATCAAACGGTAGCTGGGCAAAACTCAGCGGTGGTGTTGAGTCGGCGACTTGCATGTCAGCGTAATGTACTGCATTGGAAATACCGCCGAGATCAAGTTTTTGAGGGTCTGCTCTGTGCACTACAGGGACGATCACCAGTTTGCCGATAGAGTTGATGCGTTGGCTGATTTCCTTTAGTTGAGGCAGAGAGTTGATGATCTTACCGTTGTAGTGGTAGCCGTCACAGGCGAACAGAACTTTTGGCTCAATCTGCCCGAAGCGATCCATCACGCCGTTGATGCCAAAATCAGGTGAGCAGGAAGACCAGATGGCACCGAGACTGGTGGTCGCCAACATGGCGATCACAGTTTCTGCCACATTAGGCATAAAAGCCGCGACCCGGTCACCGACGCCGACGCCGGCAGCTTTTAGTCCGGCAGCGAGCATTTCGACTTCGTCAAACAGCTCGGCATAACTCAGCTCATAACGTTCGCCATTTTCGAGGCGAGAGACAAGAGCTATGCTGTCACCACGATGATCAGTATCGTTGCCGTTTGCTTTGCGATCCCCATCACAGTTTTTTCTGCCAAAACGCAGCAGGTTTTCGGCGAAATTGAGGCGCGCTCCTTTAAACCAGCTGGCGCCAGGAAATTTTTCCTCATCGCTGAGCACGGTTTGCCACGGTTCGCTGGCAATTAGTTCGCTAAAGAGCCAGATGCTTTGCCAAAATTGTTCGCTCTGGTCGACAGACCACTGATGAAATTGCTGGTAGTTTTCAAAGGCGATGCGGTATTCGCTTTCTATAAAGCGAATAAAGCGAATCATATTGGTTTGATTGATGTGCTCGCTGTCTGGCTGCCAAAGGGGTGTCGACATAAAAAGCTTTGCTCGTTGTAGTGGGTGGAGGGAGAAATCGTATTTTTAGTACTTCCTTGTACGCTCGATGTCGGTATCCCTCGGTAACTGCTATTAATCCAGGTATTCAAAAACGCGTACGACTTTCCGCGCTCCGCCGGTGTTACTGGCAATAGCAGTAATGGTATCGGCATCGCGGCGGCTTACTAATCCCATCAGATATATCACACCATTTTCAGTGATAACATCCACCTCACCACTATCTATTTTACTGTTTGCGATCAACTTGCTTTTGACCTTTGCTGTTAACCAGCTGTCATTGGTGCGCGACAGCAGTGATGTCGCACCCTGAATATCTAATTCGTTATAGACTTGCCGTACACCATGAAACTCGCGTGCAGTTTTACCTGCAAGGGCGCGCATCTGCTTCGATGGGACCTCCCCGGTTAGCAGTATAAGTTTGTTGAAAGCGTGCACGTTAATATGCGAGTTAGCCAGTGAGGGGTGGGCTTTTTTAATATTTACCCCAATGGAAGTAGCCATCCGCCAGTCGTCTAGATCGGTGCCGATTGACGTTTCACCCGGATCTGGCTTAATTGGCTCGCTAGTCACCGCGTTAATAGTACTTGTGCAACCGGCCGTGGCGACTATTCCTAGTAGCAAAAGGCCGAACACGATTTTTGTCATTGGGCGACTCCTCCGAAAGAGTTGCTTTCGATCTATCCGGAAAGTGAAATCCGTACGCTTATATTCCGAAATATTTCGAGTTGATCACTGTGGGTAAATTACCATCCGGTACTGGCACCAAAAGCATCTTTAATCCATTGCGTATTGGTGTTTGTCAGTGCGCCTGCATTGGTCAGGCAAATTGCATCAAAACGGCAGGGCCGTGTATCCCCTATCTTCTCTTTCTGCAGATAGTGTTGCGAGGCACGTAAAATACGCTGTTGCTTGGTCGTGGTAATGCTTTCTCCAGGTGTGCCAAAAGCACTGTTACTGCGCAGGCGTACTTCGACAAATACCAGTGTGTCGCCATCTTCGGCGATAATATCTATCTCTCCAAGCCGGGTCTGGTAATTGCGCGCGCGAATTTTTAGACCGTGTTTACGTAGTAAATTACAGGCCTTTTGTTCAGCCGCCGCACCCGGTGTCTGACATTTTGCCATCAATACTCTCTTACTGTTGGTATCGGACGAACCCTGTTGTTCTTGAATTCAGCCCAGGGTTGTGTGCGTTTGATAATATTGCCGGAAGTCATCGTAAGGGTGCCGGTGTGCCCATAAAATTGGGCCTGCGGCGAAGCACGCATCAGGCCAACACGTTGGTGTAACTGGTAGGCATCGATACCGAGAGCATACAGGTGTCGGTAGGTTGAGCGCAGGCTGCTATCAGGTATCAAACGGTCGGATACCATGCCAGGTAATGTCCAGGGCATGGCGCTAAAACGTATGCCTTCGAGGTCGCGGTTGAGATCAATACTTCCGATGCCGGTATACAAATGGGAAGTTGCGTACACGGGCAGGTCGTGGGCGTAGAAAAAATCCAGTGTGGGTTTGATAGAACGCCCCTGGTCAGGTTGAGCGACCATGAAAATCATGTCGATGTCGTGCCGCCGCCGAGGACTATATTCAAGGTTTTTCCCGAGCGTTCGCTGAATTTTTTTTGCTCGCAATTTGCTCTGATCAATTAACAAAGCGGGCTGTATCACGCTGGTGAAGTCTGACTGATTGAGTGCGTAGGGCTTAGTGGCAATGAATGCCCCTCCTTTGCTTGTCCAGCGTTGCGAAAATGCGGCTGAGGCTTTTTTCCCCCATCCTGTGGCCGGGCTGATTATCAGTGCTGATCGACGTCCTTCCAGCCATGCTCTTACGGCGACCTGTTCGGCTTCATCAGCGATGGATAGACCAAACTGGTAAAAGTTGTTGTGGGCGTTGGTGGTGGATTCGGCCTGGCTATCAAGATAATTGAGCGCGATGATGGGCACTGGCAATGTGTCGAGTTTAGTCAGCGCACTGAGGTTTTCTTTACGTAGCGGGCCGATCACTATTTTGGCATTATCGGCAACTGCCTGAAGGTAGACATCCGTAACATTGCGCTCAGTTGTATCATAAACGCGAATTAACGGAACCTGGCCGCCTTTGGACAAGCTGTCATAGTAGGCGGCCATAAAACCGTTGCGGATGACGGTTCCGGCTGCCCCGTAGTCTCCGGTTAACGGCATGAGCAGCGCTATCTGGGCTGGTAATGCGGCCGCCGCCATCGCTGCATCTTTGAGGTTGGAGGGGGGGATAGCGATTGCTGGGTGAGTCGGCCATTGCGCGCGCCATTGTTCTATTTGTTGTCTTTGCAATCTAATGTCGCCGATACTGCGCCGGGTGGTAAGCGCCAGTTGATACCAGCCTCGCAATGTCGGGTTCTGTGTTTCGGTGCCGAGGCTGTGTAGCGTGTTATCGGGGGTATGGCTGAGGATTATCCAGATCTTGTCGTGGGTAGCTTCAATGGCCCCGGTTTCGCTCTGTAGTTGCGACAATTCCACATATTCGACCAATGCGGATTTGTCTTCCCCGAGGAGCGAAAACAGATCGCCACGCTCGCGGCGTAGACTAATTTGGTCGGCCGTTGCCAGTGATGGGAACACTGCCATCAGGTGGGGACTGGTCAGTAGTTCACGCGCACGAAAGTGTTCGTTATTATTAAGTAAAATTCGTGTGTACAGCTCAGTGTACTGCGCCAACAAAGCGGGGGGTAAGTGTTGACTGTCCAGTCCAGCAAGAATTTCTGTTGCCTGGCTCTGGTTGTTTAAATCGTAGTAGCTTTGTGCGGCGCTCAACAGGTGTCTCTCTTTATCCGGAGATGAGCTGTCGCGCGCATCCCGAAGAGATTGTTCTGCTTTTTGCGTCAGTAGCTGGTCCGTGGTGTATGCTTGTTCCGGCTGTACTGATTGCGGCGCGCAACTTATTAGCAGTAGCACTGCCATAACAAACAGAATATTTATGACTGGTAACTTTAAGGGCATATTAACTCTATGGCTGGAACACTGTTTGTGGTGGCGACACCTATTGGTAACCTGGGTGATATGGTACCCCGTGGCATTGACATACTCCAGACGGTTGATCTGATAGCTGCGGAGGATACACGGCGTAGTAGCCAGCTGCTCAAACAATTCAATATCCTTACCGAACTGATTTCCTATCACGATCATAGTAGCCTCGGCAGAATAGAACAGGTGGTGGCGGTTCTTGAGCGCGGTGATAATGTTGCCCTGATCAGTGATGCCGGCACACCACTTATTTCAGATCCGGGCTATCGCCTGGTGCGACGGGCGCTGGATATAGGCTGTACGGTGAGCCCAGTTCCAGGCCCCTGCGCGGCAATGGCGGCGCTGAGTGTTGCAGGCTTGCCCAGTGACCGTTTTGTGTTTGAGGGCTTTCTGCCATCCAGAGCAGGACAGCGTCAAAAAGCCTTAATGGCCCTGGCTAAGGAGCCTCGCACACTCATTTTTTATGAGGCTCCTCATCGTATTCAAGACACGGTAGCCGACCTCTGCGAAATATTTGGTGACGATCGGGAGGCCGTATTAGCGCGTGAACTGACCAAAACCTACGAGACGATTATCGCGGGCCCTCTGGCCGATCTGTATGCTCAAATCAACAGCGATGCTAATCAGCAGCGTGGCGAAATAGTATTAATAGTGCATGGTTTTAGCGGCGCCGTACTGAGCGATGAAGATGCTGAACAGGAGCGCGTGTTAAAAATATTACTTGTGGACCTTTCGGTAAAGCAGGCTGCGAATCTGGCTGCTCGAATTACTGGTGGCTCCAAAAACAAGCTTTATCAACAGGCGCTTATGCTGAGTCAAACCAGGTAAAGCAGATATTATTTATTGACCCTGGTATTAATCCAGCCAGCGATAGCTTGACCAATCTCATCCGGCGAATCCTCCTGAATAAAATGTGTGCCGGATACGGTAACTTCAGTCTGGTTGGGCCAGGTACGGCAAAACTCTCTCGGCGCGCCTCGCAATATCGCACCTGGATCGGCATTAATAAATAACTTTGGCAACTCGCTTTCACTTAACCACTGACCGTAATCGTTAACAATTGCCACGAGATCTTCCGGTTCGCCATCAAGGGGAATTTGTCTCGGCCAGCTCAACGTAGGGCGGCGATCTTCACCCGGTTCTATAAACGGCGCTCGATAATGCGTCATCTCGGCTTCGCTTAGATCACGGATGATGGCTCCAGGCAGGATCTGTTCAATAAACACGTTGTTTTCGAGCACCATCTTCTCTCCCGCTGGGGAGCGAAAACCTTTAAACACGGGCTGTATTGCTTTGGGCCATTCGTCCCAGGTGATGGGCCGGACGATGGCTTCCATGTAGGCAATACCCTTTACAGCATCCCGGTGGCGATTGGCCCAGTCGAAACCCAATGCTGAACCCCAGTCGTGGATCACCAGCGTGACATTCCTTTCAACCCCCAGGGTATCTAACAGGCTATCGAGAAACTCTCTATGTTCGACAAAGCGATAGCGCTCAGGCCCGGAGGGAGAGAGTTTGTCAGAATCCCCCATGCCGATCAGATCGGGTGCGATACAGCGGCCCAGGTTCTCGCAGTAAGGTATGATGTTGCGCCACAGATAAGATGATGTTGGGTTGCCGTGGAGGAATACGATGGGCTCTCCGCTACCGACCTCCACATAGCTCATGTTGTAACCGTTAATAGCTAGATTTTTCTTTTTGTAGGGCATCTGTGCTGAAATCATTGAGCAGTTCTCCGGATTATTATTGTTTTTAATTGACTGGTTTTTATTTGATCAGTTTTTACCAGATTGGTTGACAACTGTCTGTTTTTTTTAAACCTCGCCGAGCGTAGCTTAAGGACTGTATAACATCCATGACTATTGATGAATTGATCACCCTGCTCACATTGGAGCGCCTTGAAGCTAATTTATTTCGCGGTTTTAATCAGGATATCGGCTCGCCCAATGTTTTCGGCGGCCAGGTGCTGGGGCAGGCTATGGCAGCTGCCTCGGCGACAGTTGACGACCGCGAAATGCATTCCTTTCATGGCTATTTTTTACGCGCAGGGGATAAGGCCTCTCCTATTGTCTATGACGTAGACCTGATCCGTGATGGAGGTAGTTTTACCACCCGCAGGGTAGTGGCAATTCAGCACGGTAAAGCTATTTTTAATGCCTCCATGTCGTTTCAGAAGACAGAGGAAGGTTTAACTCATCAGTGCGATATGCCTGAGGTGCCGCCGCCTGAAAATCTCCCATCTGAGCAGGAGTTCAGGATCGCCCGGGCCGATATGCTGCCGGAGGATCAACGTGAGTTTTTCGTCAGAGACCGTCCAGTCGAAATGCGTCCCGTACAACCCGATGAGCTGTGGTCGGCGGACAGTTATCCGCCGGAGCAGATGTTCTGGATAAGGGCTGTGGATGCTGTACACGGCCCCCTGGCCCTGCATCAGGCTATACTCGCTTATAGCTCGGACTTTTATTTAATGGGCACCGCGCTGCGACCCCATGGCAAACAGTTTGTTCGCGGCGATATGCAATCCGCGAGTCTGGACCATGCCATGTGGTTTCATCGTCCCTTCCAAATTGATGACTGGTTGTTATATGTGATGGACAGTCCCACCGCATGCGGTGGCCGCGGTCTTAATTTCGGCAAAATTTATACGCGTGATGGCGTGCTGGTTGCCTCCTGTGCTCAGGAGGGTTTGATTCGCGTTTTGAATAAAGATGGTTAATTTAAAAAGCCGGCGTATCGACATCACCGGCTTTTTAGAATATCTATTTTTTGAGTATCTACATCGAAAGTTTTCGGTTAGTAACTGCCCGACGTTGAAAATAACTTTTTAGGGTTGCCAACCATCATGGTGTCGATATCAGCCTGGCTGACGCCAGCTGCGGCGAGGGCTGGTAGTACATCCCGAGGGATGTGCTCGTAGCACCAGTTGGGGGCGAATTTTTCGATGTACTCGCCATCAAAGAAGTCCTGAAAGCTGCAGGCGTCATGGGAGACCACCATTTGCTCGGCATAACCTTTAGTGCACAAAGTAGCGACAGTCTGTACCCTATCATCGGAAGGTAGCATCGCCTCCAGGCCAAAACGATCCATGCCAATAAAGCAGCCGCTAGCCAAAATACTTTCCAGGTAATCAATGTCGGTTGAATCGCCCAGGTGACCGATAACAACGCGACTCATATCGACGCCAAACTCCTGGAACGCACTGACCTGGTCCTTCGCGGAAGTGTTGGCAACAGTGGTGTGAGTAGAGATAGGCGTTCCAGTCGCCCGGTGCGCCAGCGCGGAAGCCTGTAACAATTTCTTGTTGAATTCATCAACACCGGTGTGGTCCGTAGCGCACTTGATAATGCCGGCTTTGATGCCAGTATCGAGAATGCCCTTGTTGATATCGCGAATCATATATTTAGACAGGTATTCGGCGTCCCAGCCGTGCATCCAGGGTTCTTCAGTCCAGTAAAAGCCGGTGGGGCAGATAACGTTAACGCCGGTGGCTTTAGAGACAGCCTGGATGGAATGAATATCCCGACCCAGGTTAACTGGAGTCAGATCCACGATAGTTTTCACACCGCGATCCCTGGCCTTATTGAGCGATCCAACCGCCTTCGGAACTTCTGATTCTATATCGACATAATCGTCGTAATTTGAGCGCATATCCCAATCGGCGATGATGATATGTTCGTGCATCAAGCACATGCCAATATCGTCAACATCGATAGCTCCCAACGCTGTTTCTACCTGTGGCATATCGGTACTCCTTATGTTTTGGTGTTAGCCCGTTAGATTTTAAGACACCCTTAATAATGCACTTTTTCCGCGATTGCAGCGTCAGCTCCGTACTCGAATCCTCATGTATACCCTACACACTGCGGTTCTCCGTGCGGGGCTTTCTTGCTCTCACGAAAAAATTACTATTTTTAGAGGTGCCCTTTAGTTTGTCGGCCATCGTAAATAGCCGGATCAGTGATTAAGCTCGCAGATAGTAGTTGATTTCCTCAGGCCATAAAAGTGTGATTCGATATTGTTCCTGTCATCATGATCAATGTGCGTGGTTGCAAATGTGATTCATGTTAATCTGCGCGCCGGGAGTCGGCCGAGCAGTCGCTATCGCGTTTACTCGAATTATCCATTAGTGGACATTCGGGGGCGCGGTGGAGGAAAGTCCGGGCTCCACAGGGCAGAGTGCCAGGTAACGCCTGGGAGGCGCGAGCCTACGGAAAGTGCCGCAGAAAATATACCGCCTAAGCAGTTCGCTGCCGGTAAGGGTGAAATGGTGCGGTAAGAGCGCACCGCGCGGCTGGCAACAGGCGTGGCAGGGTAAACCCCACTCGGAGCAAGACCAAATAGGAACCTATTGGCGCGGCCCGCGTTGGGTTCGGGTAGGTCGCTCGAGGTGCATGGCGACATGTATCCCAGATGAATGACTGTTCTCGACAGAACCCGGCTTACAGGCCGGCTCCTTTTTTTTAAAACCAGTGGTTATTTTACTGGCAGTTGGTGCTTTCTCGCTCCTGGTTATATAGATCCCAGGGAAATAGACTTCCGGGAAAGAGTACCGGGGAAAGAGTGCTGGGGAAACAGTTCCGAGTAAACCGTTTCGAATAAACAGTACCGAATAAACAGTACCGAATAAACAGTACCGGGAAATGGCGAACATGCAGCTATGGCCATCAAGCGAGACAAGGTAAAAGCTGAGCTCCCCTTCAGAGCTAATGTCATGCTGAAAGCACCAAAGCTGTATCTTCTTATTGTGACCGTCTTTATATTTGGCTGCGCTCCAGCCATCGAGCATAATGAAGGCCCCAGGCCCTGTTCGAACGAATGGCTCTATTTTGTTGAAGGCCAGCTCAAGACGAGCGACTCTCAGGGACATGGCCCGGATCTGGGGTCTATAGAGTGGCGATCAGTTATTGAGTTTAAGTTAGGTATACGTGGAGATCCTCGAGTTCCAGGTCGGGAGTCAGAGCAATGGTGCTCATTTATCGATGTCTATATTAAAAATCAAAAGGCCATACAGGAGCATTGAACGAACGTAGGCTTATTATCGAAAAGAAGAAGGGTCGATAAAAAAGGGTCGATAAAAGAAGAACTGAAAAGGACGAAGCCGGCGGCAGATTGACGGCCGGCGACCTGTGACTTACAAAAAAGAGCCAGTAATTATTCCTTACACAATGTTACCTGTTTCACGTTTTAGGAGAATGCCTGGCGATGAAAAATCCTGACAATCGGCATTCAACTTTGCATTATATTTTTCTGTCGCAACTGGAAAAATAAAACTGCCAGATATCATGGTTGCGTCACCGTCAATAACGATAGCGACAAATCAATAATAATTAAAAAACTATGGGTTTTTATTAAAGTTAATTCTTCAAGATAGCCCCACCGCCTGCCTGGGTCACGGGTAACAATAAAACATTCTGTTTTTTGGATTGCGTATTAATTACTGGGTTTCCTCCACAATAAGCAGGCGCCGCACCGACTATCACCTTTGTGATCCAGTTAACCATTTCTTTACGCTAGTGCGCTTAACCTGTCGCTGCGCTTGTGAAAGCAGGCGGGGAAAAATTGCAAAGCCTAATGTAACCTTGAGAGGAAATAAGCATGAATGCATCCATTAAATTAACTGTTCTGGCAGCTACAGCTGCCTTGCTACTTGGTCCGCTCAGCGCAAGTGCTGACAAAAAAGATAAAAATGACCACGACTCCGGATACGAAATTGCTGAACTTGGCTGTGAGTGTGGTTCATGGGAATTTGTTGATAGTGATGATGACGATTCAGAGCCCGATCATTGGCAAGGCTCCTGTTATGTTAGCTGGGTTTCAACTGCACCGGCTCCAACATACGGTGCTGATATAGAGTTTGAAGCTGAATGGCTGGCAGACGACGGTATAACCGAGGTGGAAATAAGTAATGATAACGAAATCGAGGAATATGCCTGTGAAGGAGATGAAGCAAGTGAAACCTGTACTGCTGAGGCGGTTCCTGTTGCGCTCGGAGATTTCCCGGCTGGTGCTGAAACGGAATTTGAAGTACGCGTTAAAGGTTTTGCAAATGGCAAGTCAGGGAAAAAACCTCGCGACTTTACCAAAGCGAAAGCTGACTGCGAAGTGCTGCCCGATCCAGACTCGTTAGTACTATAAGTCGGCGAAATAGTCTGCGAAAAAACAATCGCCCTTGGATCAGGGCGATTACTCCTCAATTCAATTGATTTGGGGTAAATCCATTTCTGTATCGCTCCCTTAAGTTTTGCTTTGTAAAATGCCGTTGGCTCGCTGGGTAGCTTTTTTTCTGGGTAGCTTTGTTTTCGTCAAACTTAATTGGTATTAGTAATAGGTATTAGCAGGTAAATGAAATGAAAAGATTATTGTCAATCTCGTTGGTATGGTTCGCTACGTTAGTCGTCTCCCACCTTGTCAATGCAAGCACTTATACATATGAGTTGAGCGCGGATCAAACCTGGGCAGATGGCGGGTCGTCAACCAATACCCCAGAAACTGTGTCAGTCAGGTCGTATGTGCCGGGTAGTAATTACACAACATACAAAAATGTCACGCTTTATACGCCTGTGTATACCAGTGAAGAAAATGCTTTAGGTGATGTGGTCGGATCCGTTTACAACATTTATGGTAGTGGGACGACAGCATTTGCTGACCCCTATGATGGACCGAAGAGAACCGTAATCTATCCAGCATTTCAAATTCTTCATACCCGACTGCTGACCGTAAACGATAACCGTCTGGCGATTGGGAGTTACAACGTACTTGGTGGTCACGCCAGGGGCAGAGGCTTTATTTACGATCTGATTTTCGACCAATATACGGAATTATTAGCGCCAGATACTGAATGGACTGATTTAGGCGATATTAATAATTTTGGGCAGCTAGTTGGAACCAGTATTAATGATGATGGAGCGACACGAAAGGGATTTACCTATGACTGTAATAAAGGCTTCGAAACTTTTGATATCCCGGGATCTTCGTGGACGATTCCCAAACAAATAGACGACGAGGGTAATATCTATGGAATCGTGAGTGGAATCGAAAATGCAACATACTTTATAGCAAGACCTGAATTTATTGATGCCGCACCCAGCTGTTCTTTAGTGCCAAGAGATGATGTGGCTGAGTCAGTTGTGTTTAGTGGTGGAACAAGTTTTGAATTCAGTGGGGATTATGCCCATGGCGTGAGAATTGCCGATTTTGATGGCCAGGGGGTGAATGACATATTTGTTTATCATGAGCCTGGTAAGTGGGTTCTCTATCTTGGCGAAGATGGCTTTAAAGACAAGATCAAATATTACGGGGATGAATATAAGGCCGTGCTAGACGGAATCGACATTGCCACTGAATGGGATTTCAATAACGACGGCCTCATTGATGAGATTCGCTACAGCACGACGGGTAATTCATTGTATATAGCGAAGGAAGATGGCAGTCACTACTACGTGGCACAAGTATTACCAGCAGGTAGTCGATTTGGTGATTTGAATGGTGATGGTCTGGTTGATTACGTCACCATTAGCGGCGCATATGCTTCAATTGCCTATCAAGCTACGCAATCTACAGTAGATTCAAATCCTGTCACAGACCCTGACCCCGTTGCTGATCCAGACCCGGTGGTGGAGACAGGCCCGGTAACTACAGGTGATGTTCCGGCCGTTGACGCCAATGCCTATAAAATAGAGACGGCAGATACTATTGAACAAATCAGCGACAATAGTGTTTTGCTCACATCCGCTAAGGTGTTGTGGTTTAACTCAGAAACGATCATTAAATATAACGATGCCTCAGCCTTTGAAGTCGGGCAACTGCTCGAGTTTAAAGCCTGGAATAATCCTGACGGGGCTCTAATAGGCATTAAGGTCGAAGTAGCGGAGTAAAGCTCTCGTTATGCAAAACGCTGGAAGGCCCGACTGGTTCGGGCCTTCTTCTTTTGTGTCCCTGCGTTAAGCACGTACATTAAGCCCTTAGGGTCTATTAATTGGCCAACTAAAAAGGCCTATTATCAAGCGCTACCATTATTTTGGCTGAATAAGTGCAAGCCACTGATTCTAAACAGTAATGGTAGCCTGGCTCGCAGATCCACCCTCGCACTTCATTTTCGTTTTAACTAATCCTCATGGCCATTCTGGCCTGGCGAGTGCCGATTCAGGCTTCTTGATAGCTATAGTGTCTAAGTGGTTATTTCTTAATGCTAAATAAATCTTTAATCTTAAGTAATTACATTAAGTTTAGATCGCAGTCTAATGTTTTAGATTGGATATGCGGTTTCGCTAGTTTGGCTTACAGGCAAGATACACGTATTTTCTCTGTAGATCGCAACAATATCACGCTTTTTTTGATCGACTTGTGGATTCAATATCGCTTATGATTCGCCAGAGTGGTGAATTGTGGGAAATTGTGGTTATTTAGTGGTTCTCTCCTCCTAAAAACAACAACCGCCTAACAACAATAAAGGGATCTCCGGTGTTTCGAGGCAGCAACGAAATTAATATGGACGCTAAAGGGCGCATGGCTATCCCGGCCAGGTACAAAGATGCTTTGGCTGCTGATTGTGACGGTCGTCTGGTTATTACCATAGATGTTACCGACAAGTGTCTGTTGGTTTACCCACTACCCGAGTGGGAAAAAAAAGAAGATGAAATCCGTGTCCTCTCTACATTAAACGCTACCAGCCGTCGTATGCAACGTTTATTAATTGGTCATGCCCGTGATCTGGAGATGGATGCCACTGGACGTATTTTAATTCCACCGGAGTTACGTGCCTTTGCTGAACTTGAAAAGAAGGTAACACTGGTCGGTCAGGGCCATCGCCTGGAACTATGGAATTCGCTTAGCTGGAATAACCAACGTGAAGTTTGGCTCAGTGAGGAAGCCAGTGAAATGGATATTCCTGCCGAACTACAAACTCTGTCTCTGTGAGGTAAACCTGGTGGGTCTTCAGTCTGAAAACCATACCACTGTATTGCGTGCAGAAGCCGTTACGGCGCTGGTGCAGAATACTGACGGTTTTTATGTGGATGGAACGTTTGGGCGCGGGGGGCATAGTGAAGCTATCCTGGATAGCCTGTCCAGCAAGGGCCGATTACTGGCCATCGATAAGGATCCTGAGGCATGCGCCTGGGCTCGTCTTCATTTCGCAAAGGATGAAAGGTTTGTCATTGAGCGGGGTTCATTCGAGGATTTAACTCAGATGGTCGAACGGCAGAGCTGCCTCGGTCAGGTGGCAGGCGTACTTCTCGATCTGGGTGTGTCCTCGCCACAACTGGATGACCCCGATCGGGGTTTTAGTTTTCTGCGTGACGGGCCACTGGATATGCGTATGGATCCGGATCGAGGACAAAGTGCAGAGCAATGGTTGGCGGCGGCTCGCGCAGACGAAATTTCTCGGGTGCTGAGAGATTACGGCGAAGAAAAGTATGCCCGGCGTATGGCGCGGGCGATAGTGGCCGCCCGGGATGAATCGGCGATTACGCGAACTGGCCAGTTGGCGGACATTATTGCTGCGGCTAACCCGGCCTGGGAGAAACATAAACATCCTGCAACTCGAGCGTTTCAGGCGATTAGAATTTTTATCAATCGAGAGCTGGAAGAACTTCGCCAGCTTCTTGATGGCGTGCTCGATGTTCTCGCTGTTGGCGGTCGTCTGGTGGTTATCAGTTTTCATTCGCTGGAGGATCGCATCATAAAGCGTTTTATCCGTGGCCATGAACGGCCCTTCATTGCTAAAAACCTGCCTCTGCGTGAGAGCGAGATATTGCGGCGGATGCGATCTGTGGGTAAAGCGATCAAGGCCAGCGAACAGGAAGTAATGGCAAACCCACGCGCCCGCAGTGCCGTTATGCGCGTGGCGGAGAAGCTGGCATGACTCGCG
>Ga0164315_10001178_pt1 | contig 19508 bp, 20 predicted proteins | sample GuaBasSedimGuay6_FD_113737 | JGI IMG/M metagenome (GOLD analysis project Ga0164315, IMG submission 113737) | Subseafloor sediment microbial communities from Guaymas Basin, Gulf of California, Mexico - Guay6, Core 4569-2, 0-3 cm | ecosystem: Environmental > Aquatic > Marine > Hydrothermal vents... | reverse complement strand
AAGTCACAGACTTAAGCCAGTTACTTTGTATTGCAAAAGTAGATGATTCCCGACCTACTCAAACGACTGCATATCCTGCAAGCGCTTGTAAACACCAGCTTTGGCAAGCAATTCTTCGTGGGTGCCGCGTTCGACAATTTCCCCCTTTTATCAGGAGGAAGGTTTCCTGTAGTGCTTAAAAAATTGTACTCAGAAATACCCTCAAATGCATATGCTCAATTCCATCAATATTTCCTCCTGAAGGTTCGTCCATGCTTACTACCATTTTTCTAAAATTATTCTTGATTTTTAGCAGATTGCCAAATTCCCTTTCACGGGTTTTTTCATCAGCTATTAAATAGGCACATTGAATGTAAATCTTATTACCGTCTTTTTCAGTTACAAAATCTATTTCCTTACTGCCTATACTCCCAACAGTAATATTGTACCCCTGTTCGAATATATGCCTAAAAACCACATTTTCAATCAATTTGTTAATGTGCATAGGTTGGTATCCAATCCAGGCATTTCGCAAGCCAACATCCTCAAAATAGTACTTTTCGTTTGTTTCAAAAATTCTTTTTCCTTGTAAATCAGAACGGGGTACTTTAATAAGATAGTAGGCATCCAGGATATAAGAAATGTAGTTTGAAATAATAGAGGCTGATATTTTTTGTCCCTGTGATTTTAGAAATTTGCTAATGCTGTTCGCCGAGAACAAGCTGCCGGTGTTGTCAGCCATAAAACGTATTAGGTTTTCCAGCATCGCAACATTCCTGATTTGATGCCTTTTTATAATATCTTTGAGTAAAACCGTCGCATTTATTGTTTTCAAATAGTCAAAAGCAATATTATCTTCAAGTGACAAATCGATTAGATTTGGAAGGCCACCATATTTTAAATAACTGTACAGACTTCTGTTATCATTCTCCATAGAATGGAATTGAAGAAACTCAAGAAAACTAAGGCTACGTACACGGATTTCAATATATCTGCCACTTAACTTATCAGCAAGTTCACCAGTTAAAATGTCGGCATTACTTCCGCTACACCAAATATCAGCACGGCCTTCGTTCACAATGCTGCGCAATACTTTTTCAAAACCATCGATTTCCTGTACTTCATCAATAAACAGGTAAGTTCGTTTATCCAACTCAATTACTTTGTTAAGATAATCCATCAAATCCTGCGAAGTCTTAATAAAATCAAACTTCATCAGTTCTTTATCAATAAAAACGATCTGCGCTTCGGGTTTCAATTCGAGTATTTCATCCATTAGCTGTAACATCAGGTAACTCTTCCCTGTACGACGCTGTCCAGTAAACACTTTTATCAGGTTCTTATCAAGAAACGGCAATGCTTTTTTTAAATAATACGGTCGTTTAATGTATGTTTTATTGTGAAGACTCATATCTGTTTATATTAAGTATATTTAATATTTCGTGCAAATATAGAGTATTTATTAAGTATACTTATTCTCTCGTATAATATTTAAATTTCATTAAGTATACTTAATAAATTAATTGGGAGGGATTTTCTATCCTTTTGTCAATAAAAAATACTAGTTCGCCTTGCATGTGGGGGAATGTGTGCTTTTACAACCGTTGGCTTGACAAAAGACAGCACCCTTCAATCCGACGGGTGTAAAAACACTTAGTGGATTTACCAAGCTACTCAAACGACTGCATATCCTGCAAGCGTTTGTAGAAACCGGCTTTGGAAACTAATTCTTCATGGGTACCACGTTCTACAATTTCACCTTTTTTCAGGACGATAATTTCGTCAGCATGTTGAATGGTGGACAGGCGATGGGCAATGACAACCGAAGTTCTGTCTTTCATTACATTGGATAATGCATTCTGCACCAGTTTTTCAGATTCGGTGTCTAAGGATGAAGTCGCTTCATCAAGAATAAGAATGGGTGGATTGGCCAGTACTGCACGGGCAATGTTCAGGCGTTGGCGTTGGCCGCCCGAGAGTTTTGTCCCCCGATCGCCAATATTGGTTTGGTAGCCGTTTTCGGTTTCCATAATAAACTGGTGGGCATTCGCCACTTTTGCAGCGGCTATCACAGCTTCTTCAGTTACCCCTTTGGCACCAAAAGCAATGTTATTAAAAATAGTATCGTTAAACAAAATGCTTTCCTGCGAAACAATTCCCATCAGTCCTCGCAAGTCATTGATTTTATAGTTTTTGATATTTTTCCCGTCAATATACAGACCGCCTTCATTCACATCGTAAAAGCGTGGTAATAAATCCACCATTGTTGATTTTCCTCCTCCCGATTCGCCCACCAGGGCAATCAGTTTTCCTTTGCTCACTTTCAGGTTAATGTCTTTCAATACTGGCTCCTGTTCATATTTAAAATGCACATTTCGGTACTCAAGAGATTTCTCAAAAGTATTAATGGGCAAGGCATCGGACTTTTCTTCAATCACTTCTTCAGCATCCAGTATTTCGAAGATTCTTTCAGCAGAAGCAATCCCTTTTTGGATACTATAAAATCCTTGTGCAAAGGTTTTTGCCGGCGGAATAATTTGTGAAAACACAACGATGTAAGTAATGAAATCAGCAGCTTGAATTGTAGGAGAATCGGAAAGTACCATTTGTCCGCCAAACCACAACACGACAACAATCACAACCGAAGACATGAACTCGCTAAGTGGCGACGACAAATCGCGACGGCGATAAATCCACAGCAATATTTTTGCATAACCATTATTCTGACTTTTGAATTTTTCATCGGAATAATCAATTGCATTGAAAGCTTTAATGATCCGTAAACCCGAAATACTCTCTTCTATTGTGGAGAGCAATCCTGCAAAACGCGCTTGCCCAATCTTGGATTGCTTGCGTAGGCTCTTCCCAATTTGTCCGATGATAAATCCTGTTACCGGAAGAATAATCAACACAAACAAGGTCAATTTCGGGCTCATGCTGATCATGAATGCCAGGTAGGCGATAATTGTTATCGGATCCCTGACAATCATTTCGAGGTAATTCATGATTGAATACTCCACTTCCTGCACATCGGTAGTAACCCGTGCGATGATGTCGCCCTTTTTGTGCCGGCTGTAAAATGAAAGTGGGAGAATCAGCAGTTTTTTATAAACACTGTTCCGTATTCCCTTTACTGCGCCAATCCTGACGTTGGCCATATAATACATAGCAAAAAAACGGGCAAGGTTGCGGAAAAAGAAAGCGCCAATTAGTATCACACAAATATAGATCAGTGCCTGTACCTTACCCTCTGAAATAATAATACTGCTTATTTCGTAATTCAGGTAATCGAGAAACGCTCTGGTTGTAATTCCCATTTCAGGTTTTTCGGTCACCAGTTCATTCATGCCAAACAACAGATTCAGGAAAGGAATCAGCAAGGCAAACGAAAACAGGGAGAAAACGATGGTCAGCAGATTGAAAATAACATTCAATCCGGCATATCCCATATAGGGTTTGATGTAAGCGAGGACGCGGTAGAATTTTTTCATTTAGAATAGATATGGCATTGGTTCTTATATTGCGTCCCTACGGGACTATAAATATTTAATCCCTGACGGGATTGGATTACTTACACAATGTCTTCCAGAAATATTATTCAATATCTTTTAAAACATACAGCTCACCTTTCCATGAAGGTTGAATCAGCGATATTCTGTTCTGCAAATACAAATTGGATATACATTTGCGTAAATGTGTTGGCCATAATTTTGTATATCACGTCCCTACGGGACTTTATTATTTGTATTGATCAATTTTTCTATAAATATTTAATCCCTGACGGGATTGGTTTTGACCATTTTTTATTTCGTTCCTGTAGAACTTCTATTACGAATCGTTATTCTGAGCGAATCATCTGACCGGCAAGATAATTCCCAAGCTTTGTATTTGGTAATGATTCAACAATTTCATCAATCAATAAGACAAAATCAATAAAACGGTCCTCCAGGTCAAATGTTCTTTTTTCTTTCAATAAATTGCTATTTCTAAAAACTCATTTATTTTATTATCGATAATCTTGTTCGACATTCAATATTCCTTATTCGATATTCAAAATTCTTTTTTTGGCATTTACATTCAACAAATAAACTTCTACAAAAGCTCAAGTCCTGTATAATTAGCCGGACTAATTGCCAGCAATTCATTTTTCAATTCATCTGCCACATCCAGTCCTAGAATAAAAGAACGGATAGATTCGCCCGTTATTTTCTCATTGGTGCGCGTTAGTGCTTTTAGTGCTTCGTAGGGATTGGGGTAATTTTCTCGGCGAAGAATGGTTTGAATAGCCTCGGCTACAACAGCCCAGTTTGCTTCCAAATCTGTGGCAATTTTTTCCTCATTTAACAGCATTTTGTCCAGACCTTTCATCAGTGATTTTAACGCAACCAGCATATGCGCAATAGGTACTCCAATATTTCTCATAACGGTAGAATCGGTCAAGTCGCGCTGAAGGCGGGAGACGGGAAGCTTTTCGGCCAGATGGTGTAGCATCGCATTGGCGATACCCAGGTTACCTTCGGCATTTTCAAAGTCGATGGGATTAACTTTGTGTGGCATAGCAGACGAACCAATTTCACCTTCCTTAATTTTCTGCTTAAAATAATCCATCGAAATATAGGTCCAGATATCCCTGCTTAAATCGAGAAGGATTGTATTGATGCGTGCAAGATTTTGAAAATAAGCTGCCAGGTAATCGTAATGCTCAATCTGCGTGGTTGTTTTCTGACGATGCAGTTTCAAATCATTCTTTACAAAATCGCAGGCAAATTTTTCCCAGTCAATTTCAGGGTAGGCTACCACATGTGCATTCAGATTTCCGGTGGCACCGCCAAACTTTCCTGAAAAGGGGATGGTCTTTAAAAGATCTAACTGGTTTTCTATTCGCTCGACAAACACATAAAACTCTTTACCCAATTTTGTCGGCGATGCCGGTTGCCCATGAGTTCGTGCCAACATCGGAATATCTTTCCACTCAAAAGCCAACAAATTGATTTTATTAAGTAGTTTTTCAATCAATGGATGAAGTACCAGATTATGCGCATCTTTCATCGAAAGCGGCATGGCTGTATTATTGATATCCTGCGAAGTCAGTCCAAAATGCACAAACTCCTTAAATGCCACCAATCCCAATTTATCAAAACATTCTTTAATGAAATATTCCACAGCTTTCACATCGTGGTTGGTGGTTTTTTCAATGATTTTAATTGATGCTGCATCATCGGGTGTAAAATCTTTGTAGATATTTCTGAGTTTATCAAAATGACCTTTGTCGAAACCCTCCAATCCCGGAAGTGGCAAATTGCACAAGGCGATAAAGTATTCAATCTCGACCTGAACTCTGTATTTAAACAGTGCATATTCCGAAAAGAAATTAGAAAGCTCATTGGTCTTATTTCTGTACCGGCCATCAACAGGCGAAGTGGCAGTTAAAGGGGAAAGTTCCATCAAAATTATTTTTTGTCAAAATTAGGAAATTAATGGATTTAAGTAGCATTCAAATCAATTCAGATCATCCCTGTTTTCAGCTACCATACAACGCAATTTCAAATCACCGAACTGCTGTGTATCAAATCACAATCAAAAAATATTTATATATTCGCCATTCCCAAACAACACTTCATTACGATTTTTACGATATGAAACCATTAGCCATTCGACCGAGGTGTAGCTTGAGTACTACATTAATGCCTGATGAAATTATGCAGGCAATTGTAGGTAAGTTAAGGGAAAACAAAGAAAAAGTAGCAGGGAATACCTTGCTGAATCATGCCTATTTAAAAATCCCCGAAAACGAACAAAACTATTGGTCACCTGAACTTCATATTACAGTTGAAGCTGTGGATGGCGGTTCGATTATAAATGGTGTTGTAGGGCCGAAACCAAAAATCTGGACTATGTTCATGTTTTTCTATACCGGGATTATTGTCCTTTTTTTATTTGGCAGTGTAATGGGCGTTTCGCAATGGATGCTAGGAATGAGTGCGCCCTGGTTGTGGAGTATTCCTGCTTCGGCGATATTGTGGCTGGGGGTATTTATGGCAGCCAAGTTCGGACAAAGAAAAGGAAACAAGCAAATGGCCCGATTACGGAATTTTATTGATACCGTGCTTGAGGAGGCGGAGAATAAGTAAGGGTTATAGGTTGAGATTGAGGTTTGAGGTTGAGGTTTGAGGTTGAGGGTTATAGGTTGAGGTTGAGATTCATCGTTTTGCCATTTTTCAGTTTACTTCCAGCCTCCCTACTTGTCTTAAGTCTTAGGTCTCAAAGTCTTCCAGCCTTATCTCTTTTCGTTTACTTTTGCCCTTCGATGAATTATCTGAAAAGTATTTTAGCAACATCCTTACTTGTTTTTGCCTTTGTATTCTCCTTTGGACAAACGGCAAATATTCAATTAACTGTACAAAATATTGAAGATCCAGATGGTCAGTTAGTTATTGGCTTATTTGACAATGCCGATTATTTTAAAGCCAAAATAAACCCGTTCAGAGCTACCAAAGTCGATATAACTGACAGTGTAATTTCCTATACATTTTTTGATGTTACAGCCGGTAATTATGCCATTGCTGTTTTTCACGATGAAAATGGTGACGGTAAAGTAAATACAAAATCAATGAAAATCCCAACAGAAGGAGTTGGTGTTTCCGGAAAAATGCCAAAGATGCGTGCACCAAAATTTGAAGATGTGGCTTTCAAACTGGTAAATGATACGGTTCTGGTAATTCAGATGGTTTATCCTTCCTCGCAATAAAAGAAGGAAAAAAACAACTGGGTGGATGCTGTTTTGCTACCTGACAATTTTCACTTTAACTGCGGAAGGTCCTTTCGGTCCCATTTCCACTTCAAAGCTAACGATATTGTTGTCCTTGATTTCTTCCAGTAAATTATTGGCATGAACGAAAACGCTTTCCTGTGTTTCCGAATCTTTGATAAATCCAAAGCCTTTTGAATCATTAAAAAAGGTAACTATTCCTTTTCTTACAGGGTCATATTCAATAGCTTCGCGTTTGGGAACGCCAAGTTCAATATTTTCTGATTTTATTTTTTTCTTTTTGGTCGGATCAGGAGGTGTGTCGGTTATGTTTCCAAATTCATCAACATAAGCAATCATATCATCCGGGTTACCTGATTTCTCAGTTTCTTTCCGGGCTAACTTCTTAGCTGCTTTGTCTTTTCTTTTTTTCTCTTTCCTGTTTCTAACTTCCTTTTTTCCAAAAGTTTCTTGCGATCGGGCCATAAAATAGTTTGATTTTTTTTGCAAAAGTAGTACTTTTTCTCTTTTCAATTTTATTCTAAATTTGCCCTCTTGTTTTTCACAGGGTGATGAAAAAAATATTAATTATAACATACTCTCAGTCAGGGCAACTAAATGAAATAGTTGCCAATATTACAAAGCCAATGGCTGGGCAAGTGGAGATTGTTCACCAAAAACTTTCACCTGTCCCCGATTTCCCTTTTCCCTGGACGGACATTTCTTTTTGGGATGCCATGCCTGAATCGGTTGAGATGATTCCCTCCCAACTCAAGCCATTAACGATTAATCCTGATGAAGATTTTGATTTGATAATTTTGGGTTATCCCATTTGGTTTTTATCGCCACCCATTCCATTAACTACTTTTTTGAAGTTGGCTGATGCGAAGAAAATACTCAACGGAAAACCGGTAGTTACTGTGATTGGTTCGAGAAATATGTGGGTTGGTGCTCAGGAGGATATCAAAAAAATGATTCTTGACAATGGGGGTTTGCTGAAAGGAAATATTTCCCTTCGCGACAAGCACCACAACCTGCCCAGTGTTGTCACCATTATTTATTGGATGATTTCAGGAAAGAAAGACCGTTACCTCGGTATCTTTCCAAAACCGGGCATTTCGGACAAAGATATTTCGGAGGCAACACGTTTCGGAAAACCAATTTTAAGTGCAGTTCAGTCAGGTGATTTTGATAATCTGCATGAGGAATTGTTAAAACTCAAGTCTGTTGAATTGATCGCAAACATTGTTTCGATTGAGAAAAAAGGGAAGCGATTATTCAAAATCTGGTCGCGGTTTATTCTTAAAAAAGGAGGTCCGGGTTCCGCCCAAAGAGTTGGCCGTTTGAAACTGTTTAAATGGTATTTGCTATTTGTTATTTTTGCAGCTTCACCCATTGCAACCATTGTATTTTACATTACATATCCTCTGTTTTTCTTAAGAATTAACAGAAATATTAAATATTATAAAGGGATAAACCTGAGATAAATAAGAGTCATTAGCAGCATGAAGAGTGTTTACCTTACAAAAATTGAAAAGTACCTGCCCAACAAGGCTGTTTCGAATGATGAAATGGAAAGTTACCTTGGGCTGGTGAATGATAATGAATCCAAATCCCGTGGTCTTGTGCTACGAAACAATCAAATCAAAACAAGGTATTATGCAATAGATGAAGCAGGCAATCCCACACATAACAATGCCCAGCTAACGGCACTTGCCATTCAAAAACTATTTAACGGAAACACAAAATTAGAAGACATTGATCTGTTGACAGCCGGCACTTCCTCTCCCGATACTATTCAGCCATCTCATGCCTTAATGGTTCATGGCGAACTGGGCGGTCCAAATATGGAAGTCATGTCGGCACATGGCACTTGCAATTCGGCCATGCTTTCGTTGAAATATGCATTTATGTCGATACTGAGCGAGCAGGCAAAGACTGCTGTTTGTGCAGGTTCCGAAGTTTTTTCAAGCTGGATGCAGGCAAAGAATTTTGATACAGAAATCGACCAACGCAAAGCAATTGAAGACAACCCTTATATTGCTTTCGAAAAAGACTTTCTGAGATGGATGCTCTCTGATGGTGCTGCTGCTGTATTGCTTCAGGATAAACCGAATTCTGAAGGTATTTCTTTAAAAATAGAATGGATTGACATTAAATCATATGCCAACGAACTGGATACGTGCATGTACGCCGGTTGTGTAAAAAACAAAGATGGTAGCGTAAAAGGCTGGCGGGAACTTTCGACCGATGAGCAAAACATTCAGTCCGTTTTTTCATTAAAACAGGATGCTCGTCTGCTGCAAAAGAACATAACCGACACCGGAATCAGACTTTTAATTGACATCATTAAAAAACGGCAATTTGATGTGGACACAATTGATCATTTCCTGCCCCATATCTCATCCATGTTTTTTAAGAAAGAAATCTATCAGCAGTTTTCAAAACACGGAGTCATTATTCCAGAAGAAAAATGGTTTCTGAATCTGACAAAAGTGGGTAATGTTGGTGCGGCTTCGGCTTTCCTTATGCTGGAAGAATTATTCAATTCAAACAAACTCAAAAAGGGCGAACACATCCTTGTAATGGTTCCGGAAAGTGCCCGCTTTTCTCATACTTATATGTTGTTGACGGTGGTTTGAGTCAGTCGGTAGTCTTCCATTCCTCTACTGGTTCTACTGTTTCAAGTCTTAGCAAAGGCCCGTGCGTTAGACGACTTGGAACTCAGTTCAAGTATTGCTCTAGTGCAAGTCTTAGCGAAGACATGCGCGTTGGCCGACTTGGACCACGCACCCTTCCAGTCAACCTTTAATTTCCTATTTTTGGCAACTGAAAAAAACTCAATAAGCAATGCTAGCTAATCGTGAAGAAGTACTTGAACTTATTCCCCAAAAGCCACCGATGGAAATGGTTGACGGACTGATATACAGCGATGAGCGCAAAAGCATTTCTCAACTTCAATTGAATGATTCAAACATTTTTTGCGAATCAGGATTTTTTCAGGAACCAGGACTCATCGAAAACATAGCCCAAACAGCTGCCTTACGCAGTGGTTATTTGGCCAAACAATCCCATAAAAAACCAAAAGCAGGTTTCATTGGCTCGATAAAACGATTGACTATTTTTGAATTACCCAAAGACAGCGACACACTTCAAACTACCGTAACTGTCCTTCATGAACTAATGAATGCAACAGTTATTAAAGGGGAAGTTTTTGTCAATAAAAAAATGATGGCCGAAGGCGAAATGAATATATTTTTGTAGGAAGAATAAGCAGTAAATGAAAACCAAGGACGTACCGCAGGATGACGCCGATATGATGCAGGGCAAATGGAAAGACCCCATTTACACCTTGGACAAAGATGGCAATTATACCACTTCCTACAGCTTGGGATGGGACACCAAAAATGCTGTGATGCAACATGCATGGGACGAAATAAACGATAAGATTGAAGCGGTTCGCCAAAAAGTAATAGCCGGAAAACTGAGCCCGATTGCATATTATGTGGAAAAAAATATCATGGACGTTGGATTGTTGGCTAAATATGTGGGCAAATGGAAATGGACGGTCAAAAGGCATTTGAAACCCAAATATTTTAATAAACTCTCGGATGAGATGCTGGAAAAATACGCCCATGAATTTAAACTTACCAAAGAAGAACTCGTAGATATTGACAGGATAATTGCTGAAGGGGATGAACACTAAACTTGACTTCGAACACAAACAATCGGCACATTGCGAAAACGGTGTGGTTTCAAATCTGTTACAGTTTTACGGGATTGAATTGAGCGAACCCATGGTATTTGGAATTGGTTCCGGCTTGTTTTTTTCACATATGCCATTTCTGAAAGTTGGGGGCATTCCGGTAACTTCTTTCAGGCCTTTGCCGGGCATTATCTTCAAACGCATCTCCAAACGACTGGGCATTACTTTCGAAAAACACAAATACCGCAACCCTTCTAAAGCAATGAAAGCACTGGATGCAAACCTGGAGAAAAACATTCCGACAGGCATGCTGGTAGGTGTTTACCACCTGACTTATTTTCCAGACCCCTATCGCTTTCATTTCAACGCACACAATATTGTGGCTTATGGCAAACAGGAAAATAATTACCTGATTAGTGACCCAATAATGGCACAATACGAAACATTAAGCTACGATGAATTGTTGCGTGTTCGTTATGCCAAAGGTACTTTTGCTCCCAAAGGACATATGTATTGGGTGAAGAATATTCCGGAAGAATTGGACATTGAAGGTGCTGTAATAAAAGGAATCAAACACGTTTGCAAACACATGCTTACCATACCTGTTCCGATGTTTGGTGTAAAAGGAATTCGGTTTTTGTCAAAGAAATTAAGGAACTATCCCAATAAACTGGGTGCCAGAAAAGCAGCTGCCTATACCGGGCAAATTGTTCGGGCACAAGAAGAAATAGGTACAGGAGGCGCTGGCTTCCGTTTTATGTATGGTGCTTTTTTGCAAGAAGCGGCAGCGATATTGAACAAACCCGTTTTAAGAGAGCTGTCGTTTGAGATTTCAGAAATTGGAGACCAATGGCGTGCCTTTGCCATCATTAGCGGGCGCATTGTTAAAAATCGCAATAAAGCCGATGAAAGCTACGATAAAGCTGCCGATCTATTATTGGAAATTGCAGATAAAGAAGAGGCCTTTTTTAAGAAATTAAAAGAAAGTGTTCAATAATGAATAATCAGGCATTCATCGAAATAAAAGGCTTGAGCAAGCGGTATCGAAATGCCAATGAAGCCGCTGTTGACCAAATGAACCTCAACATTAATCAAGGTGAGATTTTTGGTCTGCTGGGCCCAAATGGAGCCGGAAAAACCACGACACTTTCCATCCTTTGCAACCAGATTCTTGCTACAAAAGGCAGCGTTTTTATTGATGGATTATCACTCAAAACAAATGCCGGTGAACTCAAGAAAATAATCGGGGTTGTCCCACAGGAAATTGCACTTTACGATAAACTAACTGCTGCTGAAAATCTTCGGTTCTTTGGAAATATGTACGGGCTAAAAGGGGAATTTCTGGACAATCGTATTCATGATTGCATGTTACTTTTTGGCCTTGAAAAAAAATTCAACAAGAAAATCAACACCTTTTCAGGAGGCATGAAACGACGGGTAAACCTGATTGCTGGCATTTTGCACAAACCGAAAATCCTGTTTCTCGACGAACCAACTGTTGGCATTGATGTACAATCAAAAATGGTAATTATCGACCACCTGAAACAACTTAATAAAGAAGGCGCTACTATTCTCTACACCTCGCACCACATGGACGAAGCCGAGCATTTTTGTACACGCATTGCGATCATCGATCAGGGTAAAATAATTGCCAAAGGAGCTCCAAATAAAATGATAAAAGCAGAAGACGGCTGCAATACACTGGAAGAAATTTTCCTTCATTTAACAGGACGAAAATTAAGGGATTAAACTATGACAGGAAAATTAATTGACAATAAAACCCCTCTGCCCTCCGGGCATCTCCCCAAAGGGAAGAATTGGGGTTGCACTATAAATATTTAAGAAACCCTTTCTCCCCCTCGAGGGGAGATGCCGAAGGCAGAGGGGGTAAAACCTAAAATAAATGTGGCTCAAATTTAAAGCATCTTCTCTTAAAGAATTTATCCTGCTGCTTCGCGACAGGGCGGGCCTTGCCATGCTGTTTATAATGCCAATGGCTCTTATCCTGATAATGACCCTGCTACAGGATTCCACTTTTAGAGAACTCGAGAAAAAGAGCCTTTCGGTTTTGGTACTTAATTACGATGCCGACACTTTTGGAATTAGCATTGTAGAAGGCTTGAAACAATCAACAATTTTTGATGTTACCGAGCAAATTAACGGAAAACCATTTGACGAAAAAGTCCTGAAAAAGCAAGTAATGGATGGCAACTTTCGCATTGGGATTGTTATTAACAAAAACGCCACCACCGCCCTTCGAAACAAAATAAAACTTGGGATACAGAATCAATTTCCAATTGAAGAAGGGGAAATTTTCGACATTGACCCTTCCGTTGCCAACGACACAGTGAAGGTGCAGCTTTTTTTCGACCCCATCACTAAAAGTGTTTTCAAACAAAATATCCTCAGTGCTTTGCGCGAATATTCGTCAGCTGTGGAAGCCAAAATACTGTTCAGTATTTATGCTGAATTGTTCAACGATTTACTGGACATTGAATTAAAGCCCAATCAGAAGCTCAAAAACCTTGTTGTGTTTGAGCAGGAATACGCTTCAACAGCAGTGAATAAAATAGTGCCCAATGCTGTGCAACATAATGTACCAGCCTGGACAATTTTCGCCATGTTTTTCATCGTTATCCCTTTGGCTGGAAACCTGATAAAAGAAAGGCAAAGCGGTGTGTCCATGCGCTTAAAAACCATGCCCGGATCGGAACAGGCTGTCGTTTTTGGCAAAGGTGCAGTATATTTTGTGGTAGGCATTTTACAAGCCATTTTCATGATGATGATTGGCTTTTACGTACTGCCCCTTTTCGGTATGCATTCCTTAAAAATAGAAAGCAGCACTTTACCAGCGCTGGCTCTCATCATTGTCGCCACTTCACTTGCTGCCACCGGTTACGGTATCGTTATTGGTACCATTGCCACTTCACAGGAGCAGTCTTCCATTTTCGGCTCCATTTCCGTCGTCATCCTCGCCGCACTTGGCGGCGTTTGGGTACCTACTTTTATGATGTCGGAATTTATGGTCACTATCAGTAAGTTGTCACCTTTAAACTGGGGGCTCAATGGTTTTTACGATATTTTCCTGCGTAATGCCAATATCACCGAAGTGCTACCCTACGCATTTTCCCTTTTGATTTTCTTTTTACTCTGCCTGGTGATTTCCCGTCTGTACAGCCAGTTTAAGGAAAGCTTTTTATAGTACCGATTAACACATAAAACCCGCTGAGTGGCCTTTTGCTCTCAGCGGGTTGAAAAATAGTGCACTCAATTACGTTTTCGACCCGCTAAGTCCAGGGCGACTTAGCGGGTCACTCTTTCCAGCTTTTAATGATTTGCTTATCTTTGCCACTCATTTTTTCATACGGTAAATGACTAGAAAACTATTAGACAAAACAGAAGTTAAAGTGCGCTTTGGTGAAGTCGATTCCATGGGCATTGTATGGCACGGCAATTATGTGAAATACATCGAAGAAGGCCGGGAATCTTTTGGAAAAAAATACGGCATTTCTTACCTCGATATTTATGCCAACAACGTGATGGCACCGGTTGTAAACATGAACATCGACTTCAAAAGACAAGTGCAATACGGTGATATCCTGATTATTGAAACCGAGTTTATTGACCACGAAGCTGCCAAAATTGTTTTTCACTTCAGAATTTTCCGCAAATCAAATAACGAACTGGTAGCCACTGCTGAAAGCACACAAGTATTTATCGATTTGAATCGCGAAATGATTTTGTACCCGCCACAATTTGTATTGGACTGGAAGAAGAAAGTGGGATTGGTGGAGTAAACCCACTCTTGATCAAAACACTGTAGTATATTTCATCTGGTGGCATCACGAATAATAATCAAAACACCCCTTATTTTATTTCAGATAATTCAATTGTGCTTTGCCATATTGATTATTTTTGAGATATTCATTTGCCCCAGACAACCTTTTCCGGATTATTGATCACTAACCAATAAAAGGCAAAGCCGAAAAAATGCCAAACCTCAGCGAAGAAGAAATAATAAATGGCTGTTTGAAAAACAACAGAATGGCACAAAAGGCTTTGTATGATCAATACAAAACAAATATGTACACCCTTTCCTACCGTATTACCAACAATTTTGAAGATGCCAATGATGTGCTGCAGGAAGGGTTTACGCAGGTTTTCGAAAATCTGAAATCATTTAAAGGAACATCGCAGTTAGCAACATGGATTCACACCATCATCGCCAGGGCAGCACTAAAAAAAATCAAACACCGTATCCGTTTTGAAGAACTGACTGAAGTTGAAGACAGCCACCCTATCGATTGGGGCTCTGTAATTGATGTGCAACATCTCGAAAAGGCCATCGCCTCGCTTCCGGATGGTTACCGTTCTGTTTTCACCTTATACGAAATCGAAGGATTTAAACACAGGGAAATCGCTGAAATGATGAATTTTTCTGTCAATACTTCAAAAACGCAATTGCACAAAGCCAAGCGTATGCTTCAGGCAAAACTCAACAAAAACCGGAAATAGTGGAAAAGAACAGAAAAATATTGCTCGACACTTTACGGAAACTTCCGGTTTACACGCCTGATGATGAAATCTGGGAAGCACTCTCTTCAAATCTCAAGGAAACATCTTCGTTAAACAAAATGCCGGCTTTGTCAAAGATTGAACCCCCAGAGTTTATTTGGACAAACATCGACAATAATTTAAACCGTCAGGAAAAACTCGCAGCACTTACCCAATACGAGCCTCCCCATGAAGTTTGGGAAAATATTGAGCAGGGACTAAACGATCGCAAGCACAAAGGAGTCAGCCGGAGAAGCTTTCAATGGATAAAATGGGCATCAGCAGTCGCAGCATTGTTTGTACTTGGATTCTTCATCTCTAAAGCCATCGACAACAATAACAGTGATTTCACTTATTCCGAAGAATGGGTAGAAATCAGAAACGTGCAGCAGTGGACAGCAGAAGATACATCGGTTGAGCTGGCACTGAACCTGATTTGTTTGGCAAAACCCCTGGAATGCAAAACCCCTGAATTTAAAGAATTGAAAAAAGAACTGTCGTTCCTGAACCAATCAAAACAGGAAATCATCAGACAATTGAATAAATACGATACAAATACCGAACTGGAAATTAAATTGACAGAAATAGAACTGGAGCGTTCAAATCTGATTAAAGAAATGATTGCGAAAACGATCTGACAAATGCAAGGATTTCTCAGAAACATATTGTCCCTTTTTGTTGTGCTGCTTATGCTGGCCGGAAATCAAACACATGCCCAGGTAAAAGTACAGGTGGTTACACAGGTAATCACGAAATCAATATATTGGGAATCAGGGAGAACTTTAAGGGTTCAGGCGGAACGCGCCGAAATATACTGCACAACACAGCCTTCCGACAGCATCGAACTTCACATTCAATTCATAGCAAAAAACGAAAACCGGAAAACAGCCGAAGCCGATCTGAAGAAAATGAAATGGCTGATTGAAACAAGTGGCAAAAAAGTATTTCTCAGAAATTACATCGAACTGAAAAGAAATGAATCACGGCCCGAATCGGATATTAAAGTGATTTACCACATTAAAGTACCGCAAGGCTGCGCAGTAAATCTTAATAACTACTTTGGGAAGATTGATGTGGCGAATGTGAGTTCCGGACTAACAATTAGCAGTGAATTTAGTGGAATAAAGTTACAGAATATTCATGGAAAGACAACAATAGAAACCACATTTGGCGATGTTACCGGCCGCGGAATTGACGGAGAGCTGCAGATTATTTCCCGACGTTCGAATATTCAGCTTTCCGGACTTTCCGGTTCCATCAGCCTGCGTTCAGTTTTGGCCGATATTTCCATAAACGAATTAGACGAAATAACATACGTAAAAATAGATGCAGAAAAATCAAAAGTCAATATCAGGGCAGGGAATTTTGACAAATATTATTTCCAATTCAACCTTTCACAAGCTGAATTAGACAAGCCTGAAAGTATGCAGCTTGCTATTTCTAAAAATGAAAAGGAAACAATAAAAGCCAGTTACAACAATCCAGACAATCATCCATTAATAAGTGTTGACCTGGAAATTGGTTCATTAACCATTGAAAATTAACAGACCGGAATGAGCAATTCTAAAAATAGCAATCCCAAGCCGACAGCTGCAAAGTTGCTTGTCCTGATTTGTACATTGCTCGGGTTGATATTCCTCTGGCAACCGGCAATTGCACAAACCACTCCCCGGGCCGACAGCCTTGAAAACACGAAAGAGACAAAACAGGATACTATCGTTAAATATATGGACCTCTGGGAATATGCTTTTATGATGCACGAAGAAACATCGTGGTTGTTTAAAATTGATTTTCCGGTCAATTACAGATTATTCCATACAAGACTGGGTTTTGAAAAAAAGATTGCTCCCAGTTTTTCGCTGAATTTTAATGTTGATCTCTATTCAAAAAGTACGAATCTTGATGAAATACTTGCCGCTCAATATACCAACGGTTTTATCATCTCCATCGAATCAAGATGGTATTACCGCATGAACAAACGGGTTCGGGAAAAAAAGGTGGCCAGAAACATGTCTGACAATTATTTTGCTGTTGGTTTTTCTTATGGCCAGGTATTCAGCTCATCATTTGATTATCAATCAATAGATGTATATACGAAGTGGGGGTTCCAGCGCAGGTTCCTGAAACACGGCCATGTGGATTTTGGTGTGAAAGCAAGGGTAGTTTCCCTATTCAGTGGAGAATGGCGGGCTCTTTCGATTACTGAATTTGTGGACGTCGGGCTCGCTTTCACAAAAAATGAATATGAACTTGATAAGGAGAAGTTATGCCCAATCCTCAAGTGCTATGATGCAGACAAATTCATTATCAAATCGAACCTGAGTGGTTTACTGGCATTGATCATTAGTAAAAACATCTATATTGGTTTAGAGCCTCACATTGCTTTTGAACGGAAAATTGGCAAATCCGCTTTTTCAGTAGATGCCGAGCTACGACTTTATGTTAATTTCGGAACATGGAAAAAGGCACAAAAAAACGCTATTTGGGGATACGGATACGATGTACTACTTGAAGGAAGGTGGTATTATAATCTAAAACACAGGATTTTGAGAGGAAAATCAGGAAATGGGTTATCAGCGAATTATTTTGCCATCGGGTTTAATAATAGCTTCTATTCGCAAGTGTATGCAAGCGATCTGCGATTCGATCGTTTTATTAATCAAATAAACATCAGTACAGGTATACAACGTCTTTACAGCCGGCATATGTATTTCGATGTAAGTTTTGGCTTCGGCTTTAATTTAGAACAAGACACCTATTTAACAGCGAAAGATTATATTGAGTATGGTGTGAAACTATACACCCGCTTTGCTTTAGGATATAGGTTTTAATAAATTGAATAATGACTGATTTGAAAATACTTAGAAATAGCCAATCAATACCGACAGCCATAAAGCTGATGGTTTTCTCTTGTGTATTCATCATATCATGTACATTCAGCTTACCAGTCTGCGCACAGTCCGGCATTCAAACTGACGCAACGACTTCCAAACAGGATTCTACGGTAAAATATTTAACCCCATGGGAATATGCTTTTATGATGGGCGAGGAGACTTCATGGTTGTTTAAAATTGACGTTCCAGCCAGATCCGGACTAAACCAAATAAAAGTGGGTATAGAAAAAAAGATTGCCCCCAGTTTCTCATTGGATCTTAAGGCAGGTTTTGCTTCAACCAGCAATCAATATGATGTAAACTGGTCCGATATCAAAGGCGCTGGTTTTTATGCCTCACTCGAAACAAGGTGGTATTACCGGATGAATAAGCGGGTTCGGGAAGATAAGCTTGCCAGGAATATGTCAGATAACTATCTTGCTGTCGGACTTTCTTACAGCCAGTCATTAAATTCATCATCTATTGATTTTAAGCCAATAACCGTATTTGCAAAGTGGGGATTGCAACGAAGGTTTTTAAAATATGGTCATATAGATTTTGGTGTGAAAGCAGGTGCACTTTTTTTAATAAATCGTAAGGGTTCCCGTATTTTTTCATTCAGTAATTTTGTGGATGTAGGCTTTGCATTTACAAAGGATAAATATGAACTTGACAGGAAAAAATTATGCCCAATTCTTAAATGCTATGATGCAGACAAATTTATTATCAAATCAAATCTGAGTGGTTTATTTGAAATATCGATATCTAAAAGTAAATATATTGCCCTGTCTCCCCATATCGCTTTTGAACGGAAAATTAGCAAATCCTCTTTTTCAGTAAATCTTGAATTAAGGTCCCACTTCTCTTACACTCTTTTCAATTATCAGGAGGTTAAAAAAAACTATTGGCTTTTTTCTTCGAATGTCCTACTGGAAGGGCGATGGTATTATAATTTGAAAAACAGAATTTTAAAAGGAAAAACAGGAAACGGGCTGTCCGCAAATTACATTGCACTTGGTGGAAGTTTGATATATTCGGAAGGAACAAATCTTTATGGGAATAAATTCCATAATTATCTACATATTTCAACAGGATGGCAACGCTTATTCAGCAAACACCTGTATCTTGATATTAATGTCGGTTTTGGATATCGGTTTGAAACAGAAGATGTAAACGCCGGTCATAGCTGGCCATCTAATATTGCAGTGGGCTACCGTTTCTAGTGTCAAGTCAAGCTTTAAATGTCTGGTAAACCTGTCAGGTTTATGTTATTAAAAAGTTGGCTACTAACAATTTAAAATATATATGATTAAAAAAGACCTGACAGGTTTTAGTTGTCTTAACACTAGTTTTTTTAGCAAAATAGTTAGCGGTGCTCTTTCAAACAAGTGGATAAAAATTCTCAGACTTCCATTTTCCATCCCTATCAAGGATATATTTTAAAATTACATCGTTATTTAGTTTTAACCGCTTATTTTTGCAACGGTTCAAAAATCTAACAATGATTCACTTACTCGCCGACAACATTATTTCCTCTTTGGGGTTCAGTACTTCCGAAAACTTTGAAGCATTGAAGGATGGCCGTGTGGGTATCAAAAGCATTCATGACAAATTACTTTATCCCGAAGCTTTTCCTGCTTCAATAGTT
>Ga0164315_10001177_pt1 | contig 19524 bp, 18 predicted proteins | sample GuaBasSedimGuay6_FD_113737 | JGI IMG/M metagenome (GOLD analysis project Ga0164315, IMG submission 113737) | Subseafloor sediment microbial communities from Guaymas Basin, Gulf of California, Mexico - Guay6, Core 4569-2, 0-3 cm | ecosystem: Environmental > Aquatic > Marine > Hydrothermal vents... | reverse complement strand
CAGCGGCACAGATTTCCGGCCAGCGCGTCGTCGATTTCCCGGCGCGTTGGCGATGCGTTGCTTTTGTACAAAGCGAACAGAGACATTACGAAACCGGGCGTGCAGAAACCACATTGCGATGCGTGGCATTCCACCAGGGTTTTTTGTACCGGGTGCAGCGTCTTGCCCTCTCCGGAAAGGCTCTCAACCGTGATCAGTTCCTTGCCATCCAGCGTCGGCAGGAACTGGATACAGGAATTGATAGCACGCGCCTGCAGGCGCTTACCGGTAGCGTCAATATCAGCTACGACAACAGTGCACGCACCACAATCGCCCTCAGCACACCCTTCTTTGGTACCGGTCTTTTTTTCATCTTCCCGAAGATACTGCAGCACGGTCCGGGTCGGATCGACATCGGCGATGCGCACGACAACACCATCGTGTACGAATTGAATTGTTTGTCGCGATTTCTGCTCTGGTGTACTGCTCGCGCTCATATTAGCTACCGCGATAAGTCGAATAGCTCCACGGCGACACCAGCAACGGCACGTGATAGTTGCCATCGCTGGCAAGCGATACACGAATTACGACGTCGTCAAGAAATGGTGGCCCGCGAGAGGAAGAGCAGAGCCCCTGAAGTAATCGCCGATGGAGAATTCGAGTTCGTACTGCCCGGCAAGAAACGTTTCGTCATTCAGCAATGGATCATCCGTACGACCATCATCATTGGTCACACCAGAAGCGACCAGGTGACGACCGTTCTCCATAGAAAACAATCGAATCTTTATGCCACCACCAGGTTTGCCGTGGGCCGTATCCAGCACGTGTGTCGTTAATCTCGCCATAAATCAATGATATCAGTAAATTAGCCGGATACTGTCGGCTTCGGAGCAAATTGTGCAGGTCGATATTCAGCGCAATCGTAAGAGCCATTGCATTATCACTGTGCTATTTTGGCGCGTCGAAAAATAATATTGATGATCGAATTCCTGGTAGGGGGAAAATTCATGATCAGCGAAGACCTGACACGGCGAACGTTTTTGCAGGCATCCGGATCACTGGCCGGCAGTTCCTTGATGAGAGCCGGCTTACCGACATTTATTGCAGTATCTCAATCTGCCTGCACGGCAAGAGATGAGGCGGCGGCTTTTGAGAACATCAGCAATGCCGAGGCCCGGGAACTAACCGCAATAGCCGCACGAATTCTTCCTACAACAGATACTCCCGGAGCAACCGAAGCCGGTGCAGTATATTTTTTCGACAGGGCATTCGGCACGTTTCTCGCGCCCACGATTGACACTACACGGGAACAAATTGCGGAATTTCAGTCTAGCGTAGCCGTCGTCAATCCTGGCGCAGAGTTATTTTCGGACCTGGACGTTACAGACCAGGACGAATACCTGAAATCAATAGAGGACACGCCTTTTTTCCAGGGCGCTCGGTTTCTCACAATAGCCGGTGTCTTTGGTATGGCAACCTGGGGCGGCAATCGTGATGACATTGGCTGGAAGCTGATCGGCATGGATGGCCCGCCTCATGCATGGGCACCACCGTTTGGCCATTACGACGCCGGGTACATGGAGGAGCAAAAAAATGGCGAATGAGAATAAAGTAATGTTCCCGATCGACGAGCCGGTTGATTTTGTCATTGTAGGATCCGGTTCTGCCGGCGGCATTCTTGCCAAAGAACTATCGACGAACGGATTCAAAGTCGTGGTACTGGAACAAGGCCCCTTCCGTACTGCAAAAGACTTCACTCATGACGAATTATCAGTAAGCAACTTTGGCGAGCTGCTGGGCGGCGGGAGCGATGTACACCAGCAGACTTTCCGCGACGACGAGAGCAAGGAAGCCACGCTGGGGCAACCGCAGCCAGCAGAGTATGCGCAGACAGTGGGCGGTAGTAGCGTGCATTTCACCGCTAACTTCTGGCGCTTCCGCGAAAGCGACTTTATGGAACGCAGCCTGCTCGGGCCCATTAGCGGCACGAACTTCGCTGACTGGCCGATCAGTTACGCGGAGCTTGAGCCGTACTACGCCAAAGTCGACTGGGAAATCGGTGTATCCGGCGCACCGGGACCAAATGATGCCTTCAGGTCGAAACCGTTCCCGATGCCACCCATGCCCGTCAAATCGTCGGGCGTCTTGCTTGAGCGTGGTGCCAGGAAGCTGGGGTTGAATGCGCAGCCGGCGCCGCTGGCCATTCTTTCGCAGCCGCTTAACGATCGGCCTGCTTGCATCAATTGTGGTTTCTGCATGGGCTTTGGCTGCGAAGCAAACGCGAAGTCGTCGACGCTTGCCGCAATGATCCCATTGGCGCTAGCCAGTGGTAACTGTGAAATTCGGGCTGAATGTGCGGTTTTCCGAATTGAAACCAACGCGGATGGCCGAGCGGATGAAGTGCTTTACTACGATCCGGAGGGCAACGAGCGGTCGCAAAAAGCGCGTGCCGTAATTGTTTCCGCTAATGGCGCTGAAACCTCCCGCTTGCTCCTGAATTCAGCAAGTGATGCGTATCCTGATGGCCTGGCCAATTCAAGCGGTTTCGTTGGCAGAAACCTGATGTACAACGGTCATTCGATTGCGAATGCGTTGTTTGAGCATCAGCTGAATGATTTCAAGGGCGTACAGGTCACACGAATTATTCATGATTTTTACGAATCCGATCCGGCGCGCGGATTTTATGGTGGTGGTGGTATTGACGCCCGTCCATTATTCGCTGCGACGCCAATCTTTTTCGCCGCTTACGGGGGGGACCCTGATGGACCAGCGTGGGGCGCCGAATACAAGAATAATCTCGCGCATGACTTTACCCGCCACATGGCTATTTTGGGCAGCACGACCTCGCTGGCACTGGATCGCAACAACGTTTCGATCGATCCAACCCATAAGGATCGCTGGGGAAGGCCATCTTTGCGGATCACGTACAAAGACCATGACGACGATATGCAGATTGCGAAATTCCTGCAGGACCGCGCGATGGAATTGCTGGACGCCGCGGGCGCCGAAAAAGCCTGGCGGGACCACATCGGATACCAGAATACTGGCGCGCACCTTCTGGGCACGTGTCGCATGGGTAACGATGCACAGACTTCCGTTGTCGACCAATATCACCGCACGCATGATGTGCCGAATCTGTTCCTTTGCGATGGCTCGAGCTTTGTCACATCCGGTCGTGGTCAGCCGACCATGACAATCATGGCGCTGGCTTTTCGCGCCGCGGAACACATTGGCGCGGCCGCGAAAAACAACGAAATCTGAGGACGGTCCGATGAGAAGCGTGTTCGTGCCTGGAATATTGATATCTGTAATTTTACTGGTGACAGCCTGCCAGCCCGCGGCAAACGAGTCATCCTCATCTGAAATTGAATTTCTGCATATGCCCGGCACGGAGAACCTGGGATTGCCGTTTTCATCTGCTGTGCGCGTCGACAACATGCTCTACCTGTCCGGAATAATCGGCACCGAACCTGATGTGGATCGCCCCGTGAGCGGTGGCATCAGGGCTGAGGCAATTCGCGGGATGGAAATTCTGCAAGAGGAGCTCGAAGCCTTCGGCTCATCGATGGACCGGGTCGTGAAATGCACCGTTTTTCTGGTTGACGAAAATGACCGGGCTGCGTTTAACGAAATTTATATGAGCTATTTCGATTCACTGCCAGCACGCAGCGGCGTTACTGTAAAAGGTCTCGCACTGGGTGCACGCATGGAGCTGGAGTGCATTGCGGTAGCTAACTGAATAAGGTGTTCTAACAGCCTCTGAACGATTCTTATTATTTTGCTTCTTCGAGCAATAAGTCGCGTCGCTTGCCAAGAGCCGATAGTCGACGCTTGTCCAGGACATCACCAAGATGTTCGCTGAGACGCTCATCAGTCAGATTGGATAGCGCCTCAACCCATGACCCGCCAACATCGAGTTGCACCTTTTTCAGGTGTTGTGGGCGACCGCGCTTCGTATCGAAACTGTCATCGTGGCCCACCAACATGAGTTGCCAGTTTTCTCTGTTGTAAAGCATGCTGAGCGGACCACGGCCCAGGTTGTAAACGAGCGCATCATAGACATACATCGTGTTCCATTGTTTTGGCAATGAACACCATGCGGACGACCCACTCCCGGTCGCGACGCGTTCTGTCTCATCGTAGGATTTTGCCGGCAAAAACTGTACTGCACCGTCCTTGCCATCAACTTCCCGGGCAACTGTCACTGGTATCATTTCCATTTGCAGCAGCCGGTCAAGCCGATATGCGGCGAGCTCAGGCACGAAATCCCCGCGACGTGAATTTTTTCTGAACACGGCCGAAATACTGATGTCATTGAGCTGCAAATTCAGGATCGTTCGACCCTGATTATCTTTCGTTGACGACAGGATTTCACCCTTCGCCAATAGCTCAGCGATGTCCTCTGCACTCACGGCATCGGACCGGGCACCAACGCGGCGCGGATGCTGCACCGGTGATTTCTCCTGCGCGCTTGCCTCGTTGACCACGGTAACGTTATCACCTTCAATAATCAGTGCATTTCCGGAACCACGGTAGGCTGCTTTCAGCATGCCTGTGTCGATTTCGATTACGCGGCCACCGTGGCGCTGCAACACTTGTCGGGTAACGGTGGGCGTGTGCCCGATGACCACCCGTTTTGCACCAATAGCCTGCAATGCGGCGCTTATGATATCCCCTTCAATCAGGGTGCTGCAGCCTACGCTGCCGCGATACCACAAGGGGCTGCCCCCACCATGAATGCTGCCACCATTGAGCTTAATAACTGTTTTGAGTGCGGCCTGTAACTCTGCGGACAACGTCTTATTGGCCGAGATTTTCGTCGCAGCCGCCGCATGTTTGTAAAAATTAAGCGCGGGATCAATGAGGCCTGCTTCGTGGAGCACATCCAGTTGCCTGACATAGTCCGTAACCTGCAGCTGCAGCGCTTTGTTCAAATCGACCAGGCCAAGCTCGGCAACCAGCGGCGACAAGCCGCCATGGACATAGGCAGTTTCGTTAATGACCACCATTAGCGGCTTTTGCATCAACCACTGGCCGTACTTTCCATTACTGCTAAATGCCTTGCGATGAGCAAAGAATCCCGGTGGCCGATCCTCATCAAATTCCTGCCGCAACAGCATCTCGTCCGGCTTTTTTTCCAGTAGATTTGCCTGGCTCTGGCGATCTGCCAGGTATATCTGCAACCAGCGCTCGCGTTCTTCACTCGATTCCTCTGCGGCAAATGCTGCGTACTCGCCGCGCGCGACATAGCGAAGATCGCCGACAAGATTCATAACTTCGTGGTTGCCCAGCGTCAGGTGCACCATGCCGCCGCTCTCTGGCGCCTGCAACTCAAGCTGCATTACGAGATCCATCACCTTGCGCGATTCCGCACCGCGGTCAAGCAGATCACCCGTAATGACAAGATGTGTTGCCCCGCCTGACCAGTTCTGATCCGCGTCGATGACAGCAGCATTCTGAAATGTCCTGACCATCGCATCGTATGCCCCATGCGGGTCACTGATGGCAACGACTCGATCAACATCAGTCCAGACAAGTTGCCCTGCAAATACAGATGTGGGCGCGATCAGGGCAACCAGCAGTGATGCCCAGATGCGCATTCGAAGCGCTCCGTTCAGTCGATAGCTGGTATACCAGGTTGTTTTCATTCCGGACTCCGTGTCCTTATTACTGACCATGACGATTGTAGTTGAGCGGCACAAGAAAATCGCATGCTAATATTCAAAATATAATATCGTCAGATAGCAGCAAGAGGGGGCTCTTTGAAAATTCCACACCTGCATGTTTGGACCCGGATAGCCCTCACGATGTTCCTTTGCTCGCCATCTTTTGTCGCTGCGCAGAATGACGAAACTGGCGCAGATACTGGGGCCAACCCATTATTCTCCAGCCACAGCGTGCTCAATGTTCTTATCGAGGCACCGATTACGCAGCTGATGCAGGAAAGGTCCGACAAAAGGTATCTCAACGGCAAGCTCCGCTACACAGATACTGCCGGCGTCGCGCACACTTTAGATCTCAAGTTACGGACTCGCGGCAAATACCGGAACCAGAAAAAAACCTGTTCATTCGCGCCAATAAGACTGAATTTTCGCAAGAAACAGGTTGCCGGGACTGAATTTGCCGGACAGGACAAGTTAAAGCTCGTTACTCATTGTAAAATCGGCAGCGACCGTTACGAACAATTGGTGTTGAAAGAATACCTGGCCTATCAAAGCCTGGAGATACTGACCGAGAAGAGCTTCCGCACTCGCCTGCTGCGGGTGACTTATTTGAATAGCCAGAACAGCGAAGATTCAGTAACCCGTTTTGCGTTCGTCATCGAAGACAAGAGCGATATCGGAGATCGCATAGGTCTCTCCCCCGAGAATATACCCAAGATTAACTACGCAGATCTCGACCGCCGGCAGGCGAACCTGGTGTCTGTATTTCAATACATGATTGGTAATACAGATTACTCCATGATCAGGGGAGCCCTGAACGACGATTGTTGCCACAACATAGAGTTGCTTGCCAACGACGATGGGTTGTATACGCCAATTCCTTACGACTTTGATTTCGCCGGGGTGGTAAATGCGCCGTACGCCGAACCGAATCCGAAGCTGAAGATTAGCAGTGTTCGCGTTCACTACTACCGCGGCCGCTGCACTAACAATGAATTACTGGAAGAAACGGTCGCCTATATTCACGAACACGAGGCAGAGATTCACGCTCTGGTCGACAATCTGGATGGCCTGGAAGAAAACTACAGGAAAGATTTTAACGATTACCTGAACGTCTATTTTGATCGTGTATCAACGCCAAAAAAACTCGAGCGACATTTTTCTAAAAAATGCTCTTAGGCAAGGGCGTTACCTGACCCTGTTGTAACCATTCCGAGATAATTTGTGCCGTGCGTGGATGGGCCAGATAACCAATTGAGCTGTGCGGATTCGATTTGCCATAGCGGACGGCGAGGTTATAAACACGATAGTCCCGGATGAAGCTGACCTGTTTTTGCCGCAGCATTGGTTTGAAGTCATCGGCCAGCGTGTTGTCATGACTTAAGTAGTCATCTTCTGCTGATACGTTGTGCCAGGATACGACGACAGACGGATATCGATCTACGCCTTTTTTCTTTGCACCAAGCAGCCGGCGACGGACCATTGAATCACCAAGCGGCGCACCAAGCGTCAACCAGACATCGATTTTTTGACCCCGGTATTTTTCAGCGTATTGAGCGTCATGTGAAAGTTGCCAAAGCACATCATATGCGACTATGCAGCCCGTACCATGGCTTAGCAGCATAATCTGGCTGCCATCATCCAGCGCATCGCAAATCGACGACCGCACCCGCTCCCGCAACCTTTCGGCGAAGTCACTTTTGGCATTCCAGTACTCACTCAGATCGGCGCCTACTTTTCGCATCAGCAGCGACGACAGGCCTATCCCACCCGCCAGTGGCGCCACGGTATCGGCAAAAAACTCGGATAGAGCAGATTTTCCAGGCAGTCGGTCGTAGCGAGTTACATTAAAGTTTTTCTTTTTCTCAAGTGCACGAATCTTGATCAACGCATTGCGCCGGTCACCAATGTCGAGCGTCTCGTCATACCGAAGGCCTTTGCCGGCGAGAAACTCATTTGAAATATCGCCGTAGTAGGCGAGGCGTTTGTCGAGCGCGTTGAACTGATCAGCCATCTCCGCGCAATCCCGTTCAATTCCCATCGTCAGCGCGGAAATACTAAGGTCACCAAAATCGTTTGCGCCCGGTTTAAAGTCGCGTCCGTGCACGAATAACAAAACTCGTTTTGAATTACCGCTGTTATTCATAATGTTAGTCAGTTCTTAATGATGCCGAATGGTGTCACTCGATAGACAGCAAGCCTTGCCTTGCCATCGCCCCCCTCGTCAGCAATTAGCAGGCGGCCATCGCTCGTGATCTCGATGCCTTCCGCCTGCCGGTGCCGTTTCTTCTTTGGTAGAATTATAGCGTCTATTAGCTCACCTTCGCTGGAAAGCTGAAAAAGCGCTCGCTGCCGCGCTGCAACCATGATGCGGCGGCGCGATTTCGGTTCGACCGCAATGGCAGATGGATTCACATGTTTACTGCCAATTTTCCCCCTAATAGCCACTGCCGGCACCGCAACATCACGAACAATGCTGACCCTGTTCCCGGTAACCGACAATTCGAATATTTTCAAATCGTCGCCTTTCGACTTTGTTTCTTTGCACGCCAGTAGCAGCAGGCCGTTTTCGCGATCCTGTGCAAGACCCTCAAACTCACAATATTTACCAAGGCCGGTATCAATTTGCTGGTATTGCACATGATCCCCGTTGGCGCCCTCAGCCGCTTTAAACAACTGACCTTTGCTGGTCATTAGCCAGACATAATCATCAAGGACTGCAATACCTTCAAAATCCCCGCGCAATACTGGCTCGCCGAACGCGAAAGACTTAACCAGGCGGCCATTCTCGTAGTCAATTTCGTAGACGGTGGCTTCTTCGTCAGCCACCCCGAGCAGTCTTTCATCGCTGGTCAGAGCGAGTCCGGACAGTTCTCGCAATTTTGCGGGTAGCTTCCATTGCCGGAACGATTCATCCGCTTTCGTCTCGTTTGCAGATATATCTGCCGGATTTGGATTACAGGCAACCAGGAATATGGCCAGGATCGCAGCTTTACCAGGATATGCCATCATTTTGGCAGTCATTCGAAAACCGCATCGCCGAATGACAATATTGGAAAAGCCATGACCGGCCTTTTCGGCATACTTCTAGTAGTCATCCTCGGAGCGATCGCGCCTGGTGAGCATAGAAAAGAATGGCCCAGACAATACCTTGCCATACTGCAATTTCCAGATGATCAGAGTGGAATAAACGAATGCCATGGATATGACCATGGCCACACCAAGCGCGCCAATGCCCGCTCCAAGGCCAATGCTGATTGACACGAATATGTACATTGCATGTGATGGTTGATCCAGTGTAAATCGAAAACGAACTGCGGCAACCACTCCCGCCAAAGCGAAAGCCAGCGGCAGACTATTTAATACAATGGTGGCTATACCGGTAACGACGATAGGCATAACGATGATCGTTTGTGCGAATGACTGATCGACGTCCTTGTTACGACTGGTAATGAAATAAGCCCACGAAATCGGAATGATCAGAATTGCGGCACCCAAACTTGCGAATGCGAGTCGAACAGGGCCATTTGGCGCAAGTGCTGCCAATTCAATGTCGGAATAGATTATCTCGAAATCGTTGCCACGCCCCCCGGCAAGGTCGCCAAGGCCGCCTACCGGGAAGAATTCGCGAACTACCGGTACTTTGACCAGCAGTAACGTCATGACGCCGGCCCAGAAAACGTAATACAACGTGATCAGGGTAACCGGAATCAGAAAGTTTGCGGCTCGTCTCATAACATCATCAGGGCTAAATTCTCAATGGCGGTGTAAACCATACCGCCACCCCGGGCAGAGCGCCACAATCGGGACGAAATAGTTGGCTGCCTCGAGTGGAATCGCGCTTCAGGTAACAATAATGAAAAGCTTCTGCACAATTTTGGTGTACGCTATGCCGCGTTTCTTTCCAGGACAGAAAATACATGACTGACTCAACCCGGCTGCTAGGCATCAGTAACGCAATCGTCGACGTGCTGGCGCACATTGACGACGACTTTCTCGACAAGATCGGCGCACCGTCTGGATCGATGACGCTGATTGATGAAAATCGCGCCCATGAAATCTACGCCATGATGGGTCCGGCGACGGAAATGTCAGGTGGCTCGGTGGCGAATACAGTTGCCGGATTTGCCAATTTGGGCGGATCTGCCGCTTACATCGGGCGGGTCAAAGCCGATCAGCTCGGCGAGATCTTCGTGCATGACATGCGTTCACTCGGCGTCGATATACGGCTCCAGCCAGCAGCCGATGGCGCTCCGACCGCACGTTGCCATGTGCTGATAAGTCCAGACGGGCAACGCACGATGCAGACTTATCTTGGCGCCTGCACCGAATTGGGTGAAGCCGACGTAACGGAAACTACGGTTGGCAAGCCCGGCGTTATCCTCCTGGAAGGCTACGTTTGGGATATCGCTGAGGGTCCCGCGCTCGCCGCATCTGCGATAAAAATCGCGAAAGCCAACGGCAGTTCCGTGGCTTTATCACTCTCGGATTCATTCTGCGTAGAACGTCATCGTGATGCGTTCCATGCTGCCGTCCGCAATGGTGTAGACATTGTGGTTGCGGACGAAGACGAAGTGAACGCACTTCTGCAAACAGCATCGTTCGAGGACACGACCAGGAAACTTGCAGATTACGACAACCTGTTCGCAATGACGCGTTCCGAGAAAGGATCGGTGATCATGCATAAGGGTGAGACGGTTATTCAGCCGGCGACGCCCGTGGAGACCATCGTCGATACCACCGGTGCCGGCGACGCCTACACAGCAGGATTTCTGTATGGATTGACTTCAGATAAGTCATTGCAGGAATGCGCGAAACTAGGTACCTACTGTGCAACCAACGTTATCCAGCAGGTTGGTGGACGTATTGAGAGCGGGTTACTGGAAGGCTATACGGCTTAGCACCAACGTCATTGCGAGCTTGACGGGCGTGGCAAGCTCTTGAATTTATGGGGCAGCCTTCTTTTTACAGTGCAACAACCTGTTGGAGATTGCCGCGTCGCTGCGCTCCTCGCAATGACTTCTGTCTTTTTTAGGTGGGGTCTGGGCTGGCGGTGGGCGATAGTATCGACGTCATTGCGAGCCCGAAGGGCGTGGCAACCTCTCGACGCTGTCGCGCGGCTTCGTTCTGTACTGTTACAACCTGTTAGAGGTTGGCATGGACACTAGCTCCCTATCGGATGCCACGTCGTCTTCGTTTCCTGAGTATCTTTAATCAGATAGGGGTTCTGCGCTGCCTCTTTCGACCAGTCAGTATCCGACCGCTGTATGACCCGCTTGATGTTATCTGCCGCCTGATACTGCACATCTTTCGCAACCTGCGCATCATCGTCACAAACGATGATCGCATTCACGTCCATATGCGTGGCAAATTGCCCGGTCAATTCCTCGCGGTAGCCAGTAAGAATGTTGACTACGCCAGCAGGTACATCCGATGCGTGCAGTACTTCAGCAAAGCTCACCGCACACAAGGGCATCTTCGTAGATGCCAGTACGACACAGGTATTGCCGCCGACGATTACCGGCGCAATGTTCGAGACCAGTCCCAGCAGGCCACTGTCGTCCGGTGACAATACCGACACCACGCCGGTAGGCTCAAGAACCGAAAAATTAAAGTGCGAAGAGCTGACCGGATTAACTGCACTGAATACCTGCTGGTATTTATCCGACCAGCCCGCGTAGTAAATCAGGCGGTCGATCGCTGCATCGACTTCTTTTTGCGCGCGCCGTTTCGATTGCCCCTGCAGATGTAACTCTGCTACAAACTGTTCTTTCCTGCCTTCCAGCATCTCGGCGATTCGATACAGAATTTGTCCGCGCAGATAGGCACTTGCTGCAGACCAGCCTGGAAAAGCTTTTCTGGCAGCCACGACTGCATTGCGAAAATCCTTGCGACTGCCACGACAAATATTCGCCAGAACATTGCCGTCCTTGTCTTCAAGGGTGAAGAAACGTCCGGACTCGGTGCGCGGAAACTTGCCATCGATATAAATCTTGTAGGTTTTAGCGACTGGCACGCGTGCTGTTGATCCTGTCATGGTCATTCCTCCAGCCTCAGATAGGCGCCCAGGCCGTGCAAGCCGCCTTCCCTGCCCACACCGCTTTCTTTGTATCCTCCAAAGGGTGACGTCGGATCAAATTTGTTGAATGTGTTGGCCCAGATAACGCCGGCGCGCAGCCCCTGCGTCATCTTGAAAATCTTCGCCCCTTTGTCGGTCCAGACACCACCGGACAAACCGTAAGGCGTGTTATTCGCCTTCGTCAGGCCCTCCTCCAGCGTGCGGAAGGTCTGGATTGCGAGTACCGGACCGAAAATTTCCTCCTGCACGATACGATTTGATTGCGACACGCCAGTGAAAATCGTCGGCCGACACCAGTAACCGCGCTCAGGTACGGCGCAACTGCTTTGATGCATCTCTGCGCCCTCTTCCTGGCCCAGTCGCAAATAGGACTCAATTGTTTCCAGTTGTGCTGCCGAGTTGATTGCGCCGATATCGGTATTCTTGTCGAGTGGATCGCCAATGATCAACGTTTCCATACGATCTTTCAGTTTTCGTACAACTTCGTCTGCAACGGACTCCTGCACGATAAGGCGTGAGCCGGCACAACAGACATGCCCCTGGTTGAAAAATATACCGTTAACGATCCCTTCGACTGCCTGATCGATCGCTGCGTCGGCGAAAATAATATTGGCAGCTTTGCCACCCAGTTCGAGCGTGTATTTCTTGCCGGTGCCGGCGATGGAACGCTGGATCAAACGTCCGACCTCGGTTGAACCGGTAAACGCTATCTTGTCGACGTCCTCGTGATTGACGATCGCAGCACCTGTCTCACCTGCGCCGGTGACGATATTCACGACGCCGGGCGGCAAGCCGGCGTCACGAATTACTTCTGCAAGTTTCAGTGCAGTCAGCGGCGTCGTTTCCGCCGGTTTCAGTACAACTGTATTGCCACAGGCCAACGCTGGCGCGATTTTCCAGGCGGCCATTAACAACGGGAAATTCCATGGGATAATCTGGCCTGCGACGCCCAGGGGTTCTGGCTTGCGCCCAGGAAACGCATACTCGAGCTTGTCTGCCCATCCTGCGTAGTAAAAAAAGTGCGCGGCCGCCAACGGCACGTCTATATCGCGTGACTCGCGGATCGGTTTGCCACCATCGAGCGACTCAATCACGGAAAATTCACGTGCCCGTTCCTGCAGGATGCGAGCGATTCGATAGATGTATTTAGCGCGATCCGCGGCCTTCATCTTCGACCAGGCGCCGTTATATGCCTTGCGTGCGGCTTTGACAGCGCGATCGACATCAGCGCTCGATGCCAGCGCAACGCTACTCAGTGTTTCTTCCGTGGCCGGGTTGATGGACTCGAAATAACGGCCCTCTTCCGGCGCAACGAATTCGCCACCGATAAACAACTCATACTGATCGTCGATTTTCACGTGATCGGTACTTTCCGGCGCCGGCGCATATTGCCAGCCGTCGTTAAAGGCAAGCTTGTTTGGATCTGTACTCACGTTCCGACCTTCCTAATCTTTTGAGAAATAGTCAGGCGACTGATAAATACCCGTCGCCTGTTTTTGCAACTGCATTAACACGTCATTAGCCAGCGAACTGGCGCCAAAGCGATACCACTCCGGGGTCATCCACGCGTTGCCCAGCGTTTCGCGCAACATGACCAGGTAATGCACCGCCAGTTTCGCGGTTGAAATTCCGCCGGCTGGTTTCATGCCAATCATGCGCCCTGTTTCGTAATAAAAATCACGAATTGCCTGCAGCATGACCAACGTCACCGGCAGCGTCGCCGCAGGTTGTATTTTTCCGGTCGACGTCTTGATGAAATCAGCGCCTGCATGCATCGCAAGGACGCTCGCCCTGCGGACCCTGTCCAGGGTGCCCAGTTCACCGGTTTCGAGAATAACCTTCAAATGTGCCGCGCCGCAGGCTTCCTTGATTGCAGCGATCTCGTCAAACACAAAAGCATACTCGCCCTGCAAGAAAGCGCCGCGCGAAATCACCATATCAATTTCATCCGCACCATCTTCAACGGCGATACGCGTTTCTTCCAGCTTGATCTGGCGTGGCGCCATGCCGCTTGGAAAAGCGGTTGCAACCGACGCAACTTTTATGTCGTGCGTACCCAAAGCTTTTTTTGCTACTCCAACCATCGTTGGATAAACGCAAACTGCAGCCACATGCGGTAAATCAGGCATGGCATCGTGCAAGTGGATGGCTTTCTGGCAAAGCTGCTGCACTTTCCCCGGCGTATCCATACCTTCCAGCGTGGTCAGGTCGATCATGCTCAGGATCATCTTCAGCGCTTCGATCTTCGATTCTTTCTTGATACTGCGGGTCTGGAATCTCGCGGCACGCTCTTTCACGCCCACCTCATCCACCAGCGCCACCCGACCAAGGTCGGGCAGTTGTCTTGTTGACGGGACTGCTGCGAGCGTCATGACTGTTCGCTCATCCGCGCTGTCTCCAGCGCAACCAGGATCATTTCATCAAAGGTGGTCTGGCGTTCATCGGACGACAGCGCTTCGCCGGTACGGATGTCGTCGCTGACTGTACAGATGGCAAGCGCCTCCACGCGGTGCTCCGCAGCGATGGGATATATGCCGGCCGCCTCCATCTCAACACCGAGCACGTCATAGCGAGCCATGGTGTCGAACAGGTCGGTGTCCGGCGTGTAAAAAAGATCCGCCGAAAAAATATTACCAACGTGATAGCTGACTTTGTTTTCTTCAGCTGCTTTCACCGCGTTTTGCACCAGCGAAAAACTTGCCAGCGCCGCCAGATCGTAACCGCCAAAACGAGTTCGATTGACGCTGGAATCCGTTGATGCTCCCGATGCGATCAACACATCGCGAAGTTTTACTTTGGGATGGGTTGTGCCGCAGCTGCCAACGCGAATTACGCGCTTGACGTCGTATTCGGTTATCAGCTCAGTGCAGTAAATCGATACAGACGGAATTCCCATGCCGTGCGCCATCACTGATATGGGCATGCCTTTGTACTCGCCGGTGAAACCCCACATGTTGCGCACGTCGGTTACACGCCGGGCCTTTTCAAAGTAGGTATCTGCGATGTACTGGGCGCGCAGCGGATCGCCGGGCATAAGTACGGTCCCGGCGAAGTCGCCGGGCGCTGCGTTCATGTGTTTGGTTGCCATAGACTCTTTTCGTTATTTTGTGGGGTCTGACCCCATATTTGATCCTGATATTACCATCTCGAAACCGCTGACATCCCGCCATCTACCAGTAAATCGGTGCCACTGATCCAGCGAGCCGCAGGACTGAGCAGGAACAGGACGGCGTCAGCGACATCACTGACATCGCCCATTCGCCCAAGCGGCGCCTTTTCCCGCCAGCGCGCAACCCCATCCGGCCAGGACTGTTCAATGCCGGGCCGCTCGATAAGGCCGGGGGACACTGCGTTGCAGCGTATGCCGTCATGGCCGTATTCGAGCGCACAGGCCCGCGTCAGCATCAGGAGTCCGGCCTTGCTGGTCGCGTAGTGGCTGTGCCCGCCGGACGGGTCCGACCCCTCGATGGATGCAATGTTGACGATGGCTCCGGCTACTCCACGGTCGCGCATGCGGCGCGCTGCAGCCTGAATCACGAAAAATGCGCTATCCAGGTTAGCCGACATCACATCCCGCCATTGTTCCGCAGAAATATCGGCAAACTCTGTAACAGGTTGAATTGCGGCATTGTTGACAACCAGGTCGACAACGTCGCCGGCGCTGTCGAGCTGCGTAAAAAAATCGTTTACCGCCGGGGCGGATCCGAGGTCCGCCTGTACTGCCACCGCAGTTCCGCCAGCTGTTTTTATAGTAGCCACAGTCTGTGCAGCACCATCCGCGTCTCGCAGGAAATGCACGACGACTTCGGCGCCGGCTTCAGCAAGTCGCAGCGCAATGCCGCGACCGATATTGCCGCTCGCGCCGGTCACCAGCGCTCTGCGCCCGAACAGGTTCAGCAAATCAGGGGCTGGCGGCGTTGCGTGATCAGGTTTCATATCCGTCCTTATCAGTGGTCAACATGACCGGGTGAGTATATTGTCGCCGGAGACAGAATATACGGAAACCGGCATGGGCGACTCCAGCGACAGTTCAGCGACAGCAGACGAGTTTTGGACGCGGGAGCGATGTTTTATCCGTGAAATTGTGAATACGCAGGATATCCAGGATTTCTCGCTGGCAGAAACCAGGGTTCAGCCCGGAGTAACTACGGAGTTGCACAAACTCAGCGTCAACGAGTGGTACATCATCCTTGCTGGCGAAGGGCAGATGGAGGTTGGCGGGATGCCGGCACGTGCGGTTGTACCGGGCGACGTTGTCACCATACCGGCGGAAACATCGCAGCGCATCCATAACAATGGCGAAGTGGATCTGCTGTTCCAATGTGTTTGCCTGCCGCGATTTACGCCGGACTGCTATGTCTCGTTAGAAAACGAATAGCTTTTGCGACCAGATTTGGACTTATTGATGAGTGCAGCTATAACAAGAAGAACTTTCTCCCGCGGCGCGCTGGCCTTCGCTGCCACCACGATGGCCGCCAGCAATTTTCCGCACATTGCAAACGCCGCCGCGGGCTCAACGCCAGTTATCCTGGCGACGGATATCGGTGATGACATTGACGATACATGGGCGCTGCTCATGTTGCTGCGGATGCCTGAGCTCGACCTGAAACTCGCAGTAAGCGATTTCGGTAACGCCGTTTATCGATGTCGTTTGCTGGCGAAACTACTGGAAGTGACGGGACGAACTGACGTACCTGTCGGCCTTGGCCTCGACCCCAAAGATGAACCCGGCCGGCAAAGCGGCTGGCTTGGCGACTACCAACTGGATGATTATCCCGGCATGGTCCACGAGGACGGTGTGCAGGCGATGATCGATATCATCCTGAAATCGCCGCAACTCGTGACGGTCCTCGGCATCGGGCCTGTACCCACCATCGCCGAGGCCCTGCGGCGCGAACCACGAATTGCCAGCAATGCGCGCTTCGTAGGCATGCAGGGATCGGTTTTTATCGGCTATAACGGCGCAGCCGAGCCCGCCGCCGAATGGAACGTTAGAGTCGATCCGCAATCGTTGCAGGAAGTCTTTGCAGCGCCGTGGGATTGCACCATTACGCCACTGGATACGTGCGGCCTGGTGCGGCTGCAGGGCGACAACTTCAAACAACTTTACGAGAGTAACGACCCCGGGCTGGTTGCGTTAATGGAAAACTACAGGACATGGTTGCCACACGCACCGTATATCGATCCGGACACTGATCCCAGCAGCATCAGCACAACGCTTTTTGACGCGGTAGCCGTCTACCTGGCTGCCGAACAGGATCTTGTTGAAATGCAGGATATACCGTTGCGTGTTACAGACGACGGTTATACCGTCGTCGACGAAGTCGACGGTCGCATCGTGCACTGTGCCATTGCGTGGAAGGATCTGGCGGCGTTTGAAAAGAAGCTGGTTAGAACACTTAAGGGATAGATCATGAGTCTTGTAATGAAATCATTTGCAACATCAGCAATTTTGCTTTTACTCTCCGCTACCTCGTGGCCGCAGCATGCACTGGTTTTGCAATCAGACTTTGGTAACAAGGACGCAGCAGTGCCATCAATGAAGGGTGTGGCCGTTGGCGTATCCGCCGACATCGACATTTATGACCTGACCCACGAAATTCCCGTTTTTAATATCTGGGAAGCCTCATTACGCCTTGTGCAGACAGCGCCCTACTGGCCGCCGGGCACAGTATTCGTATCCGTAGTTGACCCCGGCGTTGGTACGGAAAGACTGTCGGTCGTTCTCAAGACAGACACCGGCCACTACTTCGTTTCACCTGATAACGGCAGCCTGACCGCCGTTGCAGAAGAAATGGGCATTGCGTCGGTCCGTGAAATTGACGAAGCCGTGAACCGCCTGAAAAATTCGGAGATGTCCTACACTTTCCATGGCAGGGATGTTTATGCCTACACCGGCGCGCGGTTGGCGGCCGGCGTCATTACCTTTGAGCAGGTTGGCCGGGAGTTGCCGGCAAAGGTGCTTTCAATCCCGTATCAGAAAGCAAGCTTCGACAAAAGAACTGTGTCCGGCAATATACCGGTTCTCGATATTCAGTACGGCAACATATGGACCAACATCGACAGAGCAGTATTTCAGCGTCTCGGGGCGAAACCGGGTGATGACATCGATGTGAGAATTACGCAAGGCGACAAGCTGATATTGCAGGAGACGATGCCCTACTTCAGATCCTTCGGCGCCGTCGCGACCGGCGAAACGCTGTTATACCTGAACAGCCTGAACGACGTGTCGCTCGCAATAAACCAGGGCAGTTTTGCCGACCATTACGGTATTCAATCGGGTGCAGACTGGAACATTTTTCTGACCCGCAGTCAGAGTCGCTGACTCAGGAACTCAACCGTAGTCTGGACAGCATCCTCAGATAACGAAAAATCATCGCTATACAATCCCAGTCCGTGGTCTGCGCCCTTAACGATATGGCGCACAACTTCCGGGCTGTTAGTTGCGGCTGCAATAACGGACTCGGAGACGCGTGGGCGTACAACGTCGTCAAGGTCACCGTACAGAACGAGTAACGGCACCTTGATATTTTCCACCCCATCAAGCGGGTGACTTTCTTCCATGTCTGTGAAAAATTTCAGCCCGAGTTGCTGCTCCTGCCCCCAGCGTGTTGTGAAAATAGCAAACCCCTCCCTGGCAGCGCTCGTCTTCATGGCATTCCAGGCCTCCGGGCCACCGACAAAACTGATCATATTATCCGCTCCGTCTCGAGCCTCCGGGGTCCAGGTGGCGACTGCCTTGTATGTCCCCGCAGACGATGCATGCAGCAAAGCCAGGCGGCCGCCCATGCTGTAACCAAGCAAACCGATCCTGCGTTTGTCGACCTGCGGCCTGCCCAGGGCATACTCACGCGACGCCTGAATATCCAGCAGCATGTTGCTGAGATTGTTATTCGCGAAAGACTCCGTGCTGTCGCCACAGCCTGGAAAGTCCATCCTGATCGAAGCGATGCCTTTTGCTGCCAATCCCTCTGCAACGCGAGTGTATCCACCTGCCTCGTTTCTCGTGCCGCCGTGACCATGCAGCATGACAACCAGAGGAAAAGACTCCCCCTCCTCTACGAGCGGATGCACGTAAGTTACCGGAACGTCGACGCCGCGCGATGAGACTGTCGTATCGATGGACTGAAATTCGTAAGCGGTATTGTGCTGCGCATTGCAGGCACACAAAACGAGCAACGAAACGGCAATTAACAGGCTTCGGGAGTTTGATCGATGCATCACTTGCATTGTGTTCTCTTGTCGCGCGGCGAAAGCAAGTATTGTAATTAGAATAGCTTCCTCCTGCCTGATCTTTTTGGCACGCCGGAGTCGCAAGCGCCCGAAACAATCCGCAGCATATGAAAGGCACAGATGCGGGCTTGCCGGCAGTTGCGCTAAGATGAACCGGATGCGCGGAATAAGAACGAAAGGGGAATAATAGCTATGCGCCGTCAAATCATACACTGCGCGATAGTCCTGGCGATCGCCGGATCAATATTGGTGCCGCCGGCTGTTGCCGAGGAGACGCGAGAGCCGATCAAGGTTGTCATAGCCGCAATGTATGAGCTTGGCGAAGCCAGCGGCGATGCACCGGGAGAACTACAGTTTTGGGTGGAGCGTTTACCGCTCGAAAGAACCATGCCGTTCCCGCTCGGCGAAAGTGAGCTTTACCTCAATGATGAGGGCGTCATGGCCGTGCTTCTGGGTGGTGGTATTCCGAATGCCACAGCTACCATCATGGCGCTCGGCGCCGATCCGCGATTTGACCTGTCAAAAGCATACTGGCTGATTGCCGGCGTCGCAGGCGGTGATCCTGCGGAT
>Ga0164315_10001176_pt1 | contig 19527 bp, 16 predicted proteins | sample GuaBasSedimGuay6_FD_113737 | JGI IMG/M metagenome (GOLD analysis project Ga0164315, IMG submission 113737) | Subseafloor sediment microbial communities from Guaymas Basin, Gulf of California, Mexico - Guay6, Core 4569-2, 0-3 cm | ecosystem: Environmental > Aquatic > Marine > Hydrothermal vents... | reverse complement strand
CTCTTTATCTCCCAGGCACCGGAACTCCGCTACCACATGGAAGTACGGACAGAGTTTCTGGATGAAGAGCAGGCGGAGCTCTACGCCGAACTCGGCTGCACCCTTCAGATCGGCCTGCAGACCGCCCACCCTGATGTGGCCCGGAACATCGGCAGACCCTTTTCCCCGGAAAATTTTCAAGAAAAACTTCTCCCTCTCCATGAATACGCTGTTCCATACGGTCTGGATTTGATTTACGGACTACCGGGCGATAGTCTGGAAGGGTTTTATCAGAGCCTGGATTTCGCCCTATCCTGTGCACCGAACCATCTGGACATCTTTCCATTATCAGTACTACCCGGAACCCGGCTCAGAGAAACCGCCGGAGGGTTGGGCCTCCATTACCTGAAAGGGGCACCTTACACCGTTACCGGAGACAATAACGGAGGCAAAGGTTTCACTGCCGGGGATCTAACCGAAGCTCAGGATCTGGCATCTGCAATCAACAGCCTCTACAACAGGGGCCGGGCCGTTCCCTGGTTCCTGCTCTGCACCGAAGCCCTGAACCTCCGGCCGGTGGAAATCCTCCATGCCTACCGAAAAAGGGGGAATGCAGAACCCGGCACAACCAACGAATCAGAAAGAGCCGCAGATCTTGGACTTTTCATCAGGGAACTGGCCATCAGTTCCGGGTATCCGCAGATTGAAATCATACTGAGCGACCTGGTTGTTCTGTTAACCATAGAAAGTGCCATTCAACAGGGTCTGCCGATTTCCGGGAACATTTCATTCACCTATAACCCTTCAGTTCTCTACGATCATCTGGAAATGGGCATCAGCGATCCCGAGGAGCTTGCGGCTTTTGTTACAGTGAAAAAAGGATTACATTCGGTTGAAGAGTTGAAAAATATTATGAAACTACAAAAGTAACCGACCAGGTTATTTCTCCAGCAGGAAATCCAGGGCATTCTTTTTAATTATCCCGTTATAGTCGGTTATTGGGTCATCATCCAGGGTAAGTAATAATTTCGGATAGTCATCTTTTATCCTTTTAAAAGGCTCAAGCTCCCTTTCCAAAGTACGCTGTTCCCTGACAGTTGCAGCTACCTGAAAGTATTTTATACCATCACCGTCCATAGCTGTGAAATCAACTTCAAGGTTATCTACCTTACCGATAAAGATATCATACCCCCTCCTTTTTAATTCAAGGAATATTACATTTTCAAGTATGTGCCCTGTATCTGCCGACTTACCTCCCAACAGAAAAAACCTCAGGCCGATATCAACGATATAATACTTTTCCATGGATTTCAGGTAATGCTTACCTTTGATATCAAAGCGTTTTACCTGGTAAAGAATGAAGCTGTCCATTAATGCGGTGAGATACGACTCAACTGTATGGGTTGAGATTTTCCTTCCACCAGATGTCATTGTATCGCTTATTTTCTTAATAGAGACGATATTCCCGATATTGTGAAACATAAACCTTAAAATGCTTTCCAGCATCATGACATCGGATATTTTATTCCTGGCAACAACATCTTTGAGGATTACAGTGTTAAAAACACCACTTAAATAATCCCGAACCAGCTTTCTGTCATCACCAAGTTCCAGAGAATATGGGAACGAACTGAATTCAATATAATTTTGATATTTACGTGCTAACTCATTTCTATTCCCTGAGAAATCAACATATTCCATAAATGAGAGGGGCAGCATCTCGATTTCAACGTATCTTCCGGATAAAAGCGAAGCAATCTCCCCGGAAAGCATCTTTGCGTTTGATCCAGTGATATAGATATCTACATCCTTATTGAGATACATACTGTCGACTACCCTTTGGAAGTCATCCACCTGTTGAATCTCATCAAGAAAAATATAATTTTTTGCACCAGTTTTCAGATTATTGTTAATGTATTGATGAAGAAGCTTTGCGTCACGCAATTCATCATATTCCATATCTTCGAAGTTAATTGCAGTAATCTGATCCCTATTTACACCAAGTGATAACAGGTATTGCTGAAAAATCTCGAGAAGTGTTGATTTCCCGCATCTTCGTATCCCGGTTATAACCTTTATGATTCTTTTATCTTTGAATGCTATCAATTTATCGAGGTATCGATCCCGGGGAATGAACGGTATCATAAAACACCCCCTTTTTTGTAATCTTACTTTAAAACTACAGCATTATCAAGTAGTTTTAGATTTTCAAATCTAAAACTTATCGATTTAAGCATGTTTTAGAAGTCATTTTCTAATACTTCTACTCTAGATAGGCTTCAGGCATCAATCTTTGAAGCTTTGCAAAGTACAATCCGGCCGATCCCGCCCAATACTGAATTTTCTTCAACAATTTCCAAACCTGATTCCCGGATAATGGTATCCAGCCCCCCGGCAGCCTGATAATCACTGTATCCAGCGTAATGATCTTTCCCGGCCATTTTCTCTATCATCCGGGTAAACCAGCCTCCAATAGTGGAAGGCATAGGGGTGGAATAATCGGCAACAAGAAGCTGACGGGCCGTTCTTGAAAGTTCCCGGAGCACCGGAATGCGATTTGCAGGGTTCATTTCATGCAGGGCCAGGGTAATCGTGGCGTAGTCAAACTCACCATCGGTAATAAAGGGCAGATCCCGGGCATCTGCTTCCTGAAAAGTCAGATTCGTCCACTCCCCGTCCCCGGGAATCCGGCCTTGAGCACATTCAACAATAGTTCGGTTGTAATCAAAACCCAAAACCCGGCCCGCCTTCCTGGCAATTATCAGGGACTGCTCTCCGGTTCCACAGGCCGCTTCCAGAACTGAGGCCCCTTCAGGAATCATGCCGGCCAGCTTTCTGCGGAGAGGCCTGAGCAGAGGATCGATAAATCTCCGGTAGAAAAAACAGTGGGGATTCATGATTCGAGAATCTCACTCACCCGGCCCACCTCCCCGGATTCAAGACGAACCTTAATCCCATGAGGATGGTAGGAAGAATTAGTCAGAAGATCTTTCACCACGCCTTCAGTCAGAGCACCGCTGCGCTGGTCCTGCTTCATCACCACTGCCACTTTCAAACCCGGGCGTATATCACTGCGATTATTACCATTCACTTTATACTCCCGTCCCGTATCATCACTTTGTAGCCCCGGCCCTTGATTTTCCCATTCTCAAGAACTCCAATGGCCCGTGCTTTCACACGTCGTTTAACGGCAACAAAAGTAACCGTATCTAAACGGTCAATTTTCCCGACATCTTTGCCGTTAATTCCACTTGAAGAGGTAAGAGCCCCCAGAAGATCGCCGGCACTGATTTTATGCTTCCGGCCGCCGTTGATAGAAAGGGTAACCATTTCAGGCTGCATCCCGGCAGCTGCGGAATCCATCGATTCCATCAAATATTCCGGCTTCTCTGCCGAGTAATCACTATCCAGAAATTCATTGATGGAATCCAGACGGGCCATCTCCCGGGGTCGGATAAGGGAACAGGCAGAACCTTCTTTGCCGGCCCGCCCTGTACGTCCAATGCGGTGAACGTAGGTTTCACTCTCAAAAGGCATATCAAAATTTATTACCACGCCGATTGAATCAATATCCAACCCCCGGGCAGCCACATCTGTTGCAACCAGAATACGGCTGCTTCTATTGGAAAAACGAATGAGAACCTCAGTTCGCTCACTCTGATCCAAATCCCCGTGAAGGGCCAGACAGTGATACCCGAGCTTGTTCAGCTGTTCTTCGGTTTTTCGGCAGGAATCTTTGGTATTGCAGAAAATCAGTACGGAATCCGGTTTAAGATTACCCAGGATACCACTTACAGCGGGTATTTTTTCACTGGGAAGAACTTCAAAAAACTGCTGAGAAATCACTTCCGGATGATGCAGCGATTCAACAGTAATCTCCCTGGGCTTTCTCATGAAAGCTCTGCCCAGCTCCCGTACCTCTTCGGGGAATGTTGCAGAAAAACAAAGCGTCTGACGGGGGGAAGGAAGAAATGAAAAAATACTCTTAATCTCCTCCATAAAGCCCAAATCCAGCATTCGGTCCGCTTCATCGAGAACCAGGGTTTTAAGCCCCCCGACAATCAGAGAACCCCGTTCCAGCAGTTTCAGGATTCGTCCGGGGGTGCCTACGACAATATGGGCCTGATGCTTCAGCGATAGTTCCTGTTTTCTTGCAGGCATCCCGCCGGTGATATTCAGTATTTTAATATTGGAACGGAATCTGGCGATGCGCCGCAGCTCTCCGGCCACCTGCTCGGAAAGCTCCCGGGTAGGACAGAGTATCAGATTCTGTATCACAAGGAGATTCAAATCCAGGTTTTCCAGCATTCCGATACCGAAGGCGGCGGTTTTTCCGCTTCCAGTTTTTGCCTGGGCCATTACATCCTGTCCCTTCAGGATGGGAGGAATACTCAGCTCCTGAATCGGGGTCATGGTTTCATACTTGAGAAGGTTCAGATTCGACATCATCGCCTCTGAAAGACTTAAGTGAGTAAAAGGTTTCATAATAAAAGAATATCAGATTACAGGCGGATAATCAGCCCGACAGAAAAATCACCCTGATAAATTATTGTCGTTCCCCCAACCGAAAGTCCGCCGGCACCGATGCCCCAGAATACGCCATTACTGAAATCCATCGGCAGCAGGAAACGCCCCTGGAGTCTGAATCCAATCTGATCATTCAGATAGAATTTCATACCGCCTTTCAAGCCCATTGAAAAAAACCAGGCATCTTTTACCGAAGAGTCTTTGGTGTCAAACCATGCCGCCCCGATATCCGTCCCGACGAAGAGACGAAACCGATTCTCGAGAAAATCTTTGTTAACTCCGATCAGTATGTAGTTGGATGCTATTCCGAAACTGGTATCGTTATAACTCGGAATAGAAGCTACGAAATTAAGGGTGGAATCGGCCCGTGTATAACTCAGTTCAACCGAAGTGCCCCCGGGGAGGTCAACCAGAGAAAAGAAAATCCCATATGTAAAGGAATCTGCAATATCCAAACGGCCTTCATTGAACGTTGTTCCTCCAGCCAAATGGTAACCAACCACCGGTGTAATCTCAACAGGCGGCATCGCTGCCATCAGAACTACAGACAGTAAAAAAAACAGGAAAACAGACAGAATCGATCGTTTCATGGTAAACCCCAATAACTCATTATCGCATAATATTCGGAAATTGCATGAATTCCGCCAAAGCCTTACATTAATACCCGAGGATCAGCCCCCATGAACAATATGCCCATTATCATCGCCGTACTCAACGCCCGGTACAGTCACACGGCTCTCGGCGTCCGGTACCTGCTGGCCAACATGGGAGCTTTGCGGCCGCAGACTCTGCTGAAGGAATTTCTGATTCAGGATGACCTCTTGCGCGTTGCCGAAGAAATACTTTCGGAAAACCCGAAAATTGTGGCCTTGAGTATTTCAATCTGGAATGCCACACCCACAGCCCGGCTCATAGCTCTTCTCAAGCGCATCAAATCCGAAATCCGCATCATCATCGGAGGTCCTGAAGTCCGCTGGGCGGAAGTTCCCATGTACGGCGCCGATGTTCTTGTAAGGGGAGAGGGAGAAACCGTCTTCCCCGATATCTGCGGAAAGCTGCTCAAAGGCGAGGAGGTGCCGGCTATTATTGACGGCGGACTACCTGAACTTGATTCCCTTGTTCTTCCCTACGATGAGTACTCTGATGATGATCTGAAACAGAGAATCATCTACGTAGAGTCCAGCCGGGGATGCCCTTTCTCCTGTGAATTCTGCCTGTCCTCCCGGGAGAAATCGGTACGGAGCTTCAATCTGGACCGCCTGCTCCCGGCATTCGATCGGCTTATCAGCCGGGGATGCAGGGGTTTTAAATTTATCGACCGAACTTTCAATCTGGATATTGAATCCTGTACACGAATTCTGGATTTCTTCTACCAGCGCTGGCCCAGAGAGGATTCCGGTGCCCTGGTGTCCCCGGCAGCAACCCGGCAGGTGGGCCTGGGAGCGGACAGGGGGATAAGTTTCTTTCTTCACTTTGAAGTTGTTCCCGACCGCTTTGATGAAAGACTGCTCAAATCCCTCTCCCGCTTCCCCGCAGGAGGGGTGCAGCTGGAGATGGGAGTCCAGACCCTGAATCCTGAAATCGGCAGCCTCATCAGCCGAAAGGTGGATTCCGGGATAACCGCAAAGAACCTTAAACTCATCAGGGGACGCACCGGAGCCCATGTCCATGCCGACCTGATTATCGGTCTTCCCGGGGAAGACGAAAAAGGCTTTGCCGAGAGCTTTGATGCCCTCAGGGACATGCATCCCCATGAGATACAGATAGGAATCCTGAAACTGCTCCCCGGAGCTCCCATTGCCCGTCATGTTGAAGAATACAAACTGGTTTTCAACCCCGAACCCCCTTATGACATCTTAAGCAGCAGCTGTATTTCCTTTTCCCGTATGCAGCAGCTCAAACGCCTGGCCAAATACTACGATATCTTCGTAAACTCTGGAAAATTCAACTCTGCAATGGAGCTTGTTATGGGCAGCGGGGAATGCGGCAGCTCCGCCTTCTTCGGTTTCGATAACTTTTCAGCCTGGCTGTATTCCACCACCGCTCAGGATCACGCAATCAGTCAGCAGAGGCAGTACGCCCTGGTACTGGATTTTCTTATAGAAAGATTGGAGATAACCCAGAAGGATGCAGGTAAAACCCTTGTGAGGGATTTTCTGATCCTGGGAATAGAGCGCTACCTACCGGAGTGCCTGCGGTCATTCATTTAACCTGTTATGTTTAGTAAAAGGAGATACAGATGACTCAATTAACAGAAGACAACATCCGCAAAGCTGTACGAGAACAGTATGGCAAGGTAGCACAATCAGATAATTCCGGTTGTGGATGCTCGGTTCCTTCATGTTGTGATAAAACGGGTTCTGACGCAAAAACCACATCTATAGAACTGGGCTATTCAAATACCGATGTAAATCAAGTACCTGATGGTGCAAATATGGGTTTGGGCTGCGGAAATCCCAAGGCAATTGCTTCATTGAAACCTGGTGAAACTGTTCTGGATTTGGGAAGTGGTGGTGGTTTTGATTGCTTTCTTGCCGTTAAAGAAGTTGGCGAATCGGGACAAGTGATTGGCGTTGATATGACATCTGAAATGGTGAGTAAATCACGTGCCAATGCCGATAAGGCTGGCTATCAGAATGTGAATTTTCGTCTTGGAGAAATCGAAAACCTGCCCGTAGCTGATGGTGTTGTAGACGTAATTATTTCCAATTGTGTTATTAACCTTTCACCTGATAAAAAAAAGGTTTTTCAAGAATCCTTCAGAGTGCTGAAGCCTGGTGGACGTTTGGCTATTTCTGATATTGTTGCTACTGCTGAGTTACCGGAAGTACTAAAAAATAATATGGCATTGTACACAGCTTGTATGTCTGGAGCATCATTAATTGCAGATATCAGCTCTATGCTTACAGAGACCGGGTTTGACGCGATTACAATAAAACCAAAAGATGAAAGTAGAGAATTTATCAAGAAATGGGTGCCTGGTAGTAAGATTGAAGATTATGTGGTTTCTGCAACAATTGAAGCAATTAAACCTAAGGCATAACAAAGTACTTTTTACTGCCGGCAATCCTGGTTGCTATTTGTATTCTTTCTCAATAGCCAGTAAGTTTTACATCAAGGAAGCTGTTTATGAAAAATCCTAAAGACATCGTTGTAACAGGAATCGGAACTATCACACCGATAGGATTAAACCGGGAGGAATTCTGGAAGAATCTTACCGAAGGAGTATCCGGAGCCGATTACATCAGAGGCTTTGATACTGAAGGATTCCGATCAAAGATTGCCTGTGAGGTAAAGAACTTTACCGCCGGAGACTACATCTCCCCAAGATCCGCCAGAAAAATGACCCGGTTTTCCCAGCTGGCGGTCTGTGCCTCGGTGGAAGCTGTGAAGGATTCCGGGGTGAATCTGGAAAGCATCGATCCCCTGAGGGCAGGCTGTATCATGGGATCCGCCGCCGGCGACTATGAAGTTCTGGAAAAACAATTCGCCACCCTGGCTGAGCGTGGCCCGGGAAGGGGGAATCCCCTGGCAGTCCCGAAGATTATCCCCAATATGGCGGCCGGGAATGTTGCTATTGAACTGGGGATTCACGGGCCGAATATGGCCGTGTTATCCGCCTGCGCAACCGGAGCCCATTCCATTGGCATGGCCATGCAGATTCTACAGTTGGGGCAGGCAGATGTTATGATTGCAGGGGGAACCGAATCCACAATTTCACCTCTGGTGGTGGATGCTTATGGCTGCATGAAGGTGCTCTCGGCCAGTAATGATAATCCGAAGGCCGCCAGCCGCCCCTTCGACCTGGGACGGGACGGTTTTGTGATTGGAGAAGGTGCAGCAGCTTTAGTTCTGGAACGCCGGGAAGATGCCGAAAAGAGGGACGCCAGAATTTATGCGGTTCTCGGCGGTATCGGAATGACTGCAGATGCATCGAGTATTGCCGCCCCGGATGAAAACGGGAAATGGGCTGGCGAGGCCATCAAAATGGCCATCAGAAATGCCGGGCTGAATCCCGGTGATATCGGGTATGTGAATGCCCACGGTACATCCACCCGGGCCAACGATAAAACCGAAACCCGGGCCATCCACACCGTCTTCGGCGATCGGGGGGAAACCATACCCGTCAGCTCCAATAAATCCATGATCGGTCATACCCTGGGGGCAGCCGGAGCTATTGAAGCCGCCGCTACTATACTGAGCCTGCACACAGGGGTACTGCCGCCGACGATTAATCAGGACACACCGGACCCGGACTGCGAACTGGATACCGTTCCGAACCAGGCCCGGGAGGTGAAAATCCGGGCTGCTGTTACCAACTCTTTCGGCTTCGGCGGGCAGAACGCCTCACTGGCATTTATAGCTGAAGAGTAATTAAGAAAAAACCCCGCAACCGGGGTCAGCTGCGGGGTTTTTAAGATTTCAAGTTTTAGGGATTATTGAGAAAAAGCCACATCCCGTTTCAGCAGATTCCAGGATTCGGATAATCCATCGACAATCTGAAGCTGAAGGCTGCGGAGCTTCTCTGACATTTCTTCATATTTTCTCCGGAGATGATCTACACCGGAATCTCTTGCTTCAATAATCCTTGCGGCAAGTTCTTTCTCATCGGCAATTCCCATGTCCCGTACCCGGGCAGCCAATCCCTCATACTGGGTACGAAGGTCCTGAACCCTGGCAACCATTTTGTCCAGATTGCGAACCACACCTTCTTTGGCTTTGAGCTGATAACCCTCGAAGAGTTCACCGACAAGAGATGCAACGGGAACAATCTCGGTAATCCGGTGGGCATTGGCCCCGGCAAAGACAAAACCCTGGCTGGTTTTTCCCCTGCGGGCATTGTTCAGTGCTATGGAGATACAGTAATTAGCCCTGTCTGCCTTGCACGATGAAAGGCACTTCCATGCACATTTAAATGAAGGTCTTTCCCCTGCTTCCGATGCAAGAATGTATTCGTTCCGAATGGCCCGGCCGGGCATTCCCACCGGACTCTTGATTATACCGATCTGCTCGGGAGTAGCATCCACATAGGTTTGTTTGAATTTTTCATCTGCATCGCATTCATCGGTGGCCACAAATCGGGTTCCCATCTGAACGGCCGAAGCACCAAGTTTAAGAACATCATGGATATCTTCGCCTGTATAAACACCGCCTCCGGCTATTACCGGAATTGAGCGTCCAAACTCTTCTTCAAAGGGTTTCAATGCTTCGACGATTCCCGGAACAATCGCTTCAACCTGAAAATCAGGATCGTCAATCTGTTCTTCTGAAAATCCAATATGCCCACCGGCCAGCGGGCCTTCAAACACAACAGCATCGGGAACATCGTTGTATATTTTCTTCCACATGCGGAAAATCAGCTCTGTCGCCCGGACGGAACTGACGATGGGAACTGCTTTAACGTTGTTCTCCCGCATTTTCTTCACAGGAATATCTTTAATCGGCAGCCCGGCTCCCATTACGATCAGATCTATTTTCTCTTCGATGGACAGATCCATCATTTCATGAAAGTCATTAACAGCTACCATGATATTCACACCGATAATACCATCGGTTTTTTCCCTGGCTTTGCGTATCTCTTTCCTCAAGGCTTTGAGATTTGCCGCCCGGCCGTCTTTGTAGTAGTCCGGTTCAATCATACCGATGGCGTTGGCGGCAATAATTCCGATACCCCCAGCCTCTGCAACAGCGGAAGCTAATCCGGAAAGGGAAATTCCCACTCCCATTCCACCCTGGACGATAGGTACTTTTGCGGTCAGATTGCCGATTTTCAGTGCCGGCCAGCTGAAATGAGACTGACGGAACTGGCGGAACTGCTCCATTAAGCCTTTGAAATGTCTGTTATTTGACAACTCTTCAGTAAGAGTTCTCAGAGAGGAAAAGGTATGTTCAAAGCTGATTGTATTCAACTATATTACTCCATAGAGAGGATGTTAGGCCCTCTTTCATTACACATTATATGTTTTTGTCATAGAAGGAAAGTCTGTTAAGTGGATTTTATATGTATTCCTTGTGTTTTCCGCAGCTTCAGTGATATAGCTGTAACGAAATGATAATACTGCTTTCGCCGACAAAAAAAATAGACTTCACACCCTCCTTCCCGAAGGTATACAGCATTGAGACACCACCATTCCGGAAGGAATACGAAGAGCTGAACCATCAGCTGCAGGGCTTCAGCCGTGAAAAACTGGCATCTCTGATGGGAACCAGCCAAAAGCTGGCAAACCTCAGTTACAGCTACATTCAAGACTCATTCTCCGGTACCGCTCCGGTTAAACCGGCACTATTCACATATTCAGGAACAGTATTCAAAGCTCTTAATCCCGGGAGTCTGGGTGATGGGCCGCTCCGATTTGCCCGAAAACATGTCAGGATTCTCTCAGGGCAGTACGGGATTCTAAGTCCCTCATCCGGTATATCACCTTACCGGCTGGAAATGAAAACCCCCTTAAAGCTTCCGGGAAACAAATCACTTACGTCTTTCTGGAAACCCCGGATAAGTGAATACCTCAGCGATGAGCCTCTGATTCTAAATATGGCATCAGGAGAATACTCTGCTGTTGTTGATAAACAGAGACTCAATGGAGATTTCATCACATTCCATTTCAAGGAAAGAAAGGGGGGGAAACTGCGGACAGTGGGTATGTATGCCAAAACCGCCCGGGGACTGATGCTCCGGCGTATTCTGGGTGAAATGATTATTGACCTCCGGATACTCCAGCAGGGAGAAACAGCCGGTTACCGATACGATGAAAATCTCAGTACGGATTCCAACTGGGTATTTGTCCGGGAACACATCGGCGGGAACCAGTCCACTGCTCTCATTTCACCTGGGAATTAATTAGCAATTATATTTACGTTTTCTGGTAAGATGAACAGGGAGACTAATATGATAAGAAAAGTGAAAATCGGTATAATAATTTGTGACCGCTACCGCAGCTGCGCCGGTGGGAAATGCTTCCGGGCTTTAGCAGAGAAATCCGGAGCGTTTGATATTTATAAAGAAGACGAAGAACTGGAATTGGTAGGATTCACAAGCTGCGGCGGATGTCCGGGAGGTAATATCGAATATGCCCCGGAAGAGATGAAAAAGAACGGCGCTGATGTAATTCACCTGGCAACCGGTTTCGTTGTCGGTTATCCCCCCTGCCCCTATACCGAACATTTCCAGAAGTTCATCCCGGAAAAATACGGGATAAAAGTGGTAATCGGAACTCATCCAATTCCCCAGAAGTATTACACTACACATCAAAATCTAGGCAGTTGGGAGTCAAAAGAATGGAAGGCCTTAATTCAACCGACTCTCTCTGAGGAAAAAACACGCCTGGCTTACGACTGAGTCAGAAATCGGTCCAGAGCCCCGGCAAAGGCTTTTCTGTCGGTCTGATTCAGGGCCGGGGGACCACCTGTTACAACACCCCCGGAACGTAGAGTTTCCATGAAATCTCTCATGTTCAGTCTGGAGCGTATGGTATCCGGGGAGAACATCTCCCCCCGGGGATCCAGGGCGTGCCCCCCTTTCTCCAGAATATCTGCAGCCAGAGGAATATCAGCGGTAATAACCAGGTCGCCGGGATTCAGTCGTTTCACTATCTCGTTGTCTGCCACATCAAAACCGGCTTTTACCAGAATAAAATCAATGTGAGGGGAATCCGGAATCCGCATGGTCTGGTTGGCTACCAGAGTCATGGAGATACCGGTCCGCTGTGCTGCACGGAACAGAATATCTTTGATAACTACCGGTGTGGCATCGGCATCAACCCAGATTTTCAATGAAAAAACCCTGAACTCTCAGCTTCCGAGGTCAGCATTAAAGCAGAAAACCCTCAGGGAAAGGGACATAGAGTACCCGGGTGAAAAACAGATAAAAGGCCACAGTTAAACCTTCTACAATCGCGATACGGCTGAGCTTTTTCTTTCCGGGTGCATCACGGTCCAGATAAAGGGTAATCAGAGGAAAGAAAATAAGACTTGTTACCAGAAACCCGATGACAGGAATCAGGATTCCCCAGACAATCATCAACAGCAGTGAAACAAGGGAAGGAACGTGTCGAAAAGATGCCGAATCAAAAGCCTTTCCGCTATCCCTTCGCACAAAGGTTAAAATAAACAAAAGCAGGGCAAGCCCCCCCAGCAGAGAAATGGCAACCCGGGGAAACAAGCCGCTTAACGGGCTGAAGGTTTTTGCTTCTATCAGAAAAAAGATGCTGATGCCGATTATTACGAGTGAAGAGATCCGATCAGCTCTTTTCAACTTTCAGCCTCCGATTTTTTCTGATTTTCACAATCAGAGGCCAGAAAGCCGAAACCACAGTCAGAATTATCAGAAGAATTGAAATAGGCCGGTGAAAAAAGATCCCTGCTATCGAGCCTTTTGCCCTTCCCATCAGTATGGACTGAACAAGACCCTGTTCACAGATGCTCCCGAGTATCAGGCCGAGAACGATGGGGCCTGCACTGAATCCGGCTTTTCTACCGACAAATCCTATAACACCAAAGATGAGCATAACGTAAACATCAGCCATGTTGTTGTTGATGGCAAAGGATCCGATAACAGACAACATAAAAACAAAGGGGGCCAGAATGGTTACCGGGATTCCGGTTATAAGCTTGGACATGGCCTTCCCGCTGATGAGCCCCAGGGGAAGAATCAGAATATTGGCCAATATCAGAGAGAACAGAAACGAATATGTAATCTCACCATGAGTGGTGAACAGATAAGGTCCGGGACGCAGACCCTGGAGGAGCAGGGCTCCCAGAAGAACAGCCGCCGGTGGAGCTCCGGGGATTCCCAGGGTAAGCATGGGAATAAGGGAGCCGGAAACTTCGGCGTTATTTGATGCTTCCGAGGCTGCTACACCATCGATGATTCCGGTACCGAAACGTTCGGGAAACTTCGAGACTCTCACCGCCTCGTTGTAGGCCACCATACCGGCGATATTTCCCCCGGCTCCGGGAATAATCCCTACAACCGTTCCGATAACGGCCGAACGAATCAGAAGAAAGGGCTTCTTCATCAGGCGGAAAAAGATTCGCCGTATCAGCTTCTTTTCCTTCTTATACGGGATAACATTATAGTGAGTGTCTTTCTTGGCAATCATCCCGATTACTTCGGGAAGGCAGAACAGCCCGATCATGGCGGGTATCAGAGCGATACCGTTCTGCATGCTGATCGATCCGAAAGAGTAACGTACCGATCCCTCAATGGGGGCAATGCCTATCACGCTTAACAGCAGTCCGAAGGATCCGCCGATCAAACCCTTCAATATGGATTTTGATGCCAGGGTTGCGATGATTGTCAGGCCGAAAATTGTCAACCAGAAGAACTCCGGCGGTCCGAATTTCAAAGCCGCACGGGAAAGGGGCGGTGCCAGAAAGATGAGAAACATCACACCGATCAAGCCGCCGATTACCGATGCAATGGTGGCAGTGATGATGGCGGCGTAGGATTCCCCCTTGCGGGCCATCGCATACCCGTCAAAAGTGGTGGCGATGGCCGAAGGAGTTCCCGGTGTATTAATAAGGATAGCCGAGAAGCTGCCCCCGTAGATGGCCCCGCTGTAAATTCCGCCCAGTAAAACCAGAGAATGAACGGCATTCATGCTGAAGGTAAACGGTACCAGAAGTGCAATCGCCATGGTGGCAGTTAAACCCGGCAGGGCTCCAACAAGAATACCGGCTCCCACCCCCAGGGTGATGAACAGCATGTTCCAGGGCGTTAATAAAAGCTGCAGGGCATCTACTATCATTGAATAACCCGGTTAGATAACACCCAGCTGCTTGAGGATTTCCTCATATTTGGCTGCGGTCTTTTCAATATAGGCTTTATACTCTGCAGCACCAAGATTCTGAACAACCATGCCCATGTCTTCCATCTTGGCCATGAACTCTGGATCGGTACAGACTTTCCGGAAAGCGTCTTCAAGCACAGCAATGACATCGGCAGGGGTTCCCTGAGGAACACAGACACCTCGGTCAATACCGGCGGTCATGTCGATGCCCTGCTCCATAAAAGTCGGTGCATCAGGAAGAAGGCCGAACCGCTCTTCAGTTCCCATTCCAAGAACGATGATTTCAGCATTGTGGGTAACAAGGTCGTTGGAGTTGGCAAAAAGAGCGTCGGTATGACCGCCCAGGAAATTGGCAACTGAAGGAGCGGCTCCTGTGGAAGGGATATAGGTGAACTCTGCTCCGGTAAGTTGCTGCAGCATGAGATAGGCAATGTGATGCCCGGTGTATGTACCGGAGCCGCCGACAGTTATTTCACCCGGGTGTGCTTTTGCATAAGAGAGGAACTCATCAAGGTTACCCCAGCGGCTGTTTTTAAGAACGGTAAGCCCGATAGGCGTGGTCTGAAACATATAGAGGGGCTCAAGCTGTTCTGTCTGGTAACCGGGATCGTCTTTTACCAGAGGCTGGGCAATAATATGGGGAAGATTATTACCGCTGAGAGTATATCCGTCGGGATTTGCTGCGGCCAGGGTGGACCAACCCACAGCACCGCCGGCGCCGGAGATGTTTTTTATAACAACGTTAACACCCAGGGCCGCTTCAAGCATCTCTTTCTGATACTGAGCGGTGATATCCGATTGTCCTCCAGGATTGAAGGGAACAATGTAGGTGATGTTCTTTGCCGGAAACTGTGCATTTTCAGCTTCCCCATTGGCAAAGACGAAACCGGTGATGCCCAGCAGTAGCAGAACAGCCGCGGTAAAACGATTGATTTGAATGTTCATAAGAATACCTCCAGGATAAAATCCTTTTAGTGGATTTCAGATATCATACACGGATATTAAGAATTTTGAACAACAAATCGATAAAAAACACAGCTGAAATACCTCAGTATTTTTCAACCTCCGAAATCATTACCCTTTTGAATCCTTCCATCGCCTCATACTCGGCCAGTCCCAGCTGATTGTACAGAGAGGCCAGCTCGCGATTCCTGGCCTCGGCACGCTGCCAGAACTCCCGATTATCTGAACCCGGAAACAGGGCTGAATCTTTCTGCGACTGATGTTTAAAGATAGCCTTTCTCTTTCTGTCCAGTTCATCAGGGCTCATGGGAACCACCATATCAATCTCATTTACCGGCCATTCCTGCCATGCCCCCCGGTACAGCCAGAAACGGCAATTATCAAGCCATAGGGAACTGCTCAAACTGGATATAGAGGTAAACACAGCATCCAGACAGGTTCTGTGAGTGCCGTGGGGATCGTTTAAGTCTCCAGCAGCATAAACCTGATGCGGTTTTATAGATTCCAGCAGAGAGGTAACCAGTTCTATATCAGAGGATGACAGAGGACTTTTACTCACCTGTCCGGTATCGTAAAACGGCATATCCAGAAAGTGTATGTGATTATCATCGATACCGATCAGATGACAGCTGGCCCGGGCCTCACTTTTCCGAATGTACGTTTTCAAAAAAGCAAGCTCTTTTGAGTCCACATCGCCGGGAGTTTTACCTCTGATATCATCCATGATTTTTTCAAATAAGGCCATTACCGGGGTATCTTCAATATCCAGCCCACGATGAAGATTCCTGAAGAAATCAATGTACTGAAGAACATCCTCATCAAATACAGCAATGCTCCCGGAAGTCTGATAGGCAATATGAACATCATGTCCCTGATCCACCAGCCTGATAAACGTACCTCCCATGGAAATCACATCGTCATCAGGGTGAGGACTGAAGATTACAACCCGTTTTCTGGCAGGATGGGCACGCTCGGGTCTGTTCGTATCATCAGCATCAGGCTTTCCCCCGGGCCAACCGGTAATTGTATGCTGAAGCTCGTTGAAAACTTTGATATTCACTTCATAAGCAGACCCGAGTACTGTCAGCAGGCTGTTCATATGATGCTCGTTGTAGTCCCTGTCCGTCAGTTTGAGAATCGGCTTGTCCAGCTTCCGGCAGAGCCAGACCACTGCCTTCCGGATCATGGGATTATCCCATTGTGGAACCTCGAGAAACCAGGGTGTCCGTATCCGGGTTAATTCCCCCGATGAAGAACTATCCAGTATGAAGGTGGTATCCCGATGATCCTGCAGAACACTGGCAGGAACCTGATCGGAGAGGGGTTCTTCGATAATTCTTCTGATTACCGCCGCGGCACTCTCACCCCAGACTGGAAGGATCAGCCTCCCGGCATTCATGTAACTCTTTATTCCGAGAGTGAATCCTTTCGGCGGAACGTTGGATACACCGAAGAAATCACCGGCCGCAGAAGTGAGTGAAGCTCGGTCCAGGGTAACAATTCGTGTTTCGGAATCTGCAGAAGAACCCGGAGCGTTAAATCCCAGATGTCCCCGGCTGCCGATTCTCGAAACTATCAGATCCAGATTACCTCCATCAGCAATCATTTTTTTATATTCCAGGCAATGGCCCTCGAGGGTATCACCCTGAAGAGAGCCATCAAAAAGGTGGATACCCGAATCCGGAATATCCGTTTTCCCGATAAAATAATTTTTGAGAAACCACTGGGAACTCTGTCTCGAATTCGGGGATATCGGGTAAAATTCCGCTATCTGAAATAGTTCAACATTGTAGAAACTCAAACCTTCATCTCTGTGGATTCTCAATAGTTCTTCATAGAAACCATAAAAAACAGGTCCGGTACCAAGAGCCAGCCTGCAGGATACTCCTTCTTTCTGTTTTCTGCGGATGAGGGCTGCGGTTTCGACTGCCGCATAAAGAGATCCGGCCCCGGACTTAGCAAATATTTTAAGCGGTATTCTCTCATATCTCGAATTATGAATCACTTAAAGAACCCCTTCTTATTATACTGGCAGGCTGCCGGAGTCATTGTAAATCACTTTCTATCATGAGAGACAGGCAGAAGTGGAAAGACAAATGAAAATATATTAATCTGCGTTATATGAATCACCTGAAACCAGCCTTTCTTGTTCGATTCAGTGTTGAGCATCCATGGTTCGTTATTACGGCCGCAGCACTGATTACCCTATTAGCTATAATCCCGATGACACAACTTAAAGTAGAGTCTGATGTAGAGAGCCTGTTGCCCCGGTATTCCATAGAGCAGAGCAAAAAGCAAGAACTGGAGTATATGGCAGAATATGACCGCCTGGCAATTCTGGTGAAGGGAGAGAAACTGTTCACCCTGGAGGGACTGAGCCGGTTCTCAGAGCTTGTTTCCCTACTGGATAGTGAGCTTGAAGCTGTAGAGGTTATCGATCCATTCAGTATGGTTACGCTGGAAAAGACCGGGAGCCGCTTACGAGGGGTAATGATGTCCTCTACCGGAACCGCCCCTGTAACCGCGGAAGATCTAACCCTTTTCCTCCAAAAGCTGAATAACGACCCATTTTCCCGGGGGCTTATCACATCAAAGGACGGCAAAGCTCTGGCTGCATATTTCCTCGTACCCAAAGGCCGGCCTTATCTGGAAGAGGATACGGTCATACGGTCGATTACCAATGATTTCGCAGATACTCTGGATATAACCGTCACCGGATCCATACCCTTCTCCGCAGAGACTGAACGCTACCTCACGAAGGATGCACTCAGGCTCATGGCCTTCGTGGTAGTAACCATACTCTTGAGCTACTATCTGGGATTCCGTTCCCGCCGGGCCATGATACTCCCGGTTGTTCTCGTTATTACCGGTACGGCATGGTCTCTGGGCTTCATGGCCCTGATGGGCTGGAAACTCTCCATGGTAAGCATTGTCTCACCGCCTCTGGTTCTCACCCTGGGCAGTTCTTACAGCATCCACATTCTCAGTGAGTACTACCGGATTCCCATGGTTGGAAATAATAAGCGAAAACAGATTATCGAAGCGGTTACCGGAGTCAGTGGAACGATTGTTATGGCGTCGATTACCACCATCACAGGGCTGCTGTCCCTTCTCCTGGCCACAATGCCCCAAACCAGACAGTTTGCCCTCTCAACTTCCGTCGGAGTAGCGGCTACGGCCCTGCTTTCACTGAGCCTGTTTCCAGCATTTTTATCGCTGCAGAGGCCGATTGCTGAAACAAAGATTAACAAGGTGAACTCGGACATTTTGAGCCGGGGATTGAAAATAGCGGCACCCTTCCTGGTCCGCAGGCGTTGGCCGGCATTACTTGTCCTCTTATCTCTCTTTACCTTTTTTGCATTTCTTTCACCCCGGGTAAGCTACAATACCAGTCCGATCTCCTACTTCCCTGAAGACTCCGACGTCATCAGGGAATTGATAAAATTCAGCCGGGAGGTGGGTGGAATGGATGAACTCATTATCCACCTGACTGCACCGGACAAAGAGCCGGGGTATTTTATCAAAAAGGAAATCCTTGGGGAAATCTACCGCACTGGTACACAAATTGCGGATAACCCCGATATTTCACATCTGATATCACTCCCGGCATATCTGTCTTTTGCCTCAAAGACGATGCTCGGGAAAGAAGGAGAGTTCTCAAACCGGGGATTAAATCTGCTTGTAAGCCGCATGTTTCTCTCGGCAACAAAGGAAGAAAGTGACTTTTCAACAACAAACTTGAGAGTGAGAATATACAATAATTCTGAAGGACGCCCCATTGACGAGGGGGACACCCGCCGCATAAAGACAGAAATTGAAAAAGTACTCAATGAGAGCCTCCCTGAAGGGATCAGTTGGGAAATAAGCGGTTTAAGTCTGGATTTTCTTGAACTCTCAAGTTTAATGCGCCGGGATTTTCTGGTGTCCACCCTGGCCGCTCTGATTGCAATTGCAATTATCTGTACGATTGCCTTCAAATCACTGAAGAGAGGGCTGCTGGCGGTGATACCCCTGACAGCTGGAATTGCCGCAACCTTCATTCTCATGTCGATATTCGATATTCCGCTGGATATGACTACCATCATGATGAGCTGTGTTGCCATCGGCGTCGGTGTGGATGATGCAATCCATTTTCTGCTTCGCCACCGCCATGAAGAATTGAAGAATCCGGGAAATCCGGAAAAAGCCTCTGCCGATGCAGTCATACATACCGGACGGCCGATCATTCTCACCACTTTATCCATTATCCTCGGGTTAGCCTGGTTTG
>Ga0164315_10001175_pt1 | contig 19529 bp, 17 predicted proteins | sample GuaBasSedimGuay6_FD_113737 | JGI IMG/M metagenome (GOLD analysis project Ga0164315, IMG submission 113737) | Subseafloor sediment microbial communities from Guaymas Basin, Gulf of California, Mexico - Guay6, Core 4569-2, 0-3 cm | ecosystem: Environmental > Aquatic > Marine > Hydrothermal vents... | reverse complement strand
ACATCAGACCTAGTACAATCAATACAGGCCCGAGAAAAAGCCCCCACTGCCGCCCCATTATTGATTTCACCCCTTCACCGCCCATTGCTGCAGCTATACCTAGTGCTACATGCGTCAATATCAAACCCACTATAAATGCGCCACCAAGACTGAGTGCCTGCTGCTTTTCATGTACACGTGTCACATAAGCGAGCACCACTGGAATTGAAGCAAATGAAACCGGATTAAAACTGAAGACAAAACCCGCCACAAACGCAATGCCGATGCCAGCAAAACTGGCATTCTGTAAAGTCGCTTCTAATGATTGTCTGTCCAGATTAAACTCTGGGAGCAACAGGTAAAAGGCGGCGCCAAACAACAAGATGGCTGTTAGATAGGGTGCGCCATTGGCTGCTTTGCTGAGAAAGTCTTTTCCCGAGCCATTGATGCCAGCCATTGCGGCAACAAGTACCGGTAAACTAAAAAGTGTAGAAAACAACAATGCTGAAATGATCGCCATTGGCAATGAATTAACCGACACCACCAACACAATTAGAATAACCAACAAAGGCAAGGTGCACGCCGGTGCAGTTAATCCCAACCTGACAGAATCAGGTAATCGGGAAGAAAAAGGAATCAAACGAAATGATTGCGGTGGGTTACAGTTAAATTAATTAGCTATTTTTCTTTACTCTTTCACTACGCACAACATAAGGACTGGTTAAAAAGTAAAACTAGCGTTTATCACTCAACACCGCAGGATGATGGCAGAAAATAACAGTATGTTTACTCTGAGACCTTGTCTACTGACTTTGACATACAACGCAACCAGCACCATTGTAATAATTTACGGAGTTCTTCCAGTATCAGCACTGACGAGGCTATCGCAATGGCCAGCAGCCAGTCTGCACGGCTTAATGCTGTGGTGTGGAAGATATTTTGTGCAAGCGGCCAGTGCACCACTAGCCATTGCAGAGCCACAACACTTGTTAGTGCCAGCCACAAAATACGGTTATGAAAAAACACCCGATTAAATGCTGAACCGGTATCTGCACGTGCATTAAAAACATTGAATACCTGAAACAAAATAAAGGTGGTAAACGCCAGTGTTAGCGCCTGTGGTTCACTGCGATTTTGTAAAGCCCACAACAGTACGCCCAGTGTGCCAACAGCCATGGTGATACCGTAACCAGAGAGATTAAGCAGCCGTCGCAGGGTCAGAATACGTTCATCCGTTTTGCGTGGTGCACTTTTCATAATACCGGGGCGGCTCGGGTCAACGCCTAGCGCCATGGCAGGCGGTCCATCCATAATGATATTAATCCATAACAACTGGATCGGTGTAAAAGGCAGTGGCAGGCCCAGCAAGGGCGCAGTAAACACGGTCAGAATGGCGCCAATATTGGTGGACAGTTGAAAACGCACAAACTTGACGATGTTATCGTAAATGGTGCGGCCTTCTTCGACCGCATGGACAATGGTGGCAAAGTTGTCATCCGTGAGCACCATGGTGGCGGCTTCTCTGGTTACATCGGTGCCGGTGATGCCCATGGCGACCCCGATATCGGCTTTTTTCAGTGCCGGCGCATCATTCACCCCATCACCGGTCATCGCCACCACATGATTGCGGGCCTTGAGCGCCTGCACGATGCGTACTTTTTGCTCCGGCGTAGCACGGGCAAAAACACCGATGTCGTCGATGCATGCAGCCAGTTGAATTTCATCCAACGCATCCAGTTCGTTGCTGGAAAGCACCTGGCCGATTATTCCCAGCTCTGCCGCTATAGCGGCTGCGGTGTCTTTCTGATCACCAGTGATCATCTTTACTGCAATGCCGGCCCGATGGCACAGGCTTATCGCATCACGGGCTTCGGCTCGCGGTGGATCCATCAGAGCGACCAGCCCGTCCAGGCGTAAATTCTGCATATAAATAAACAGGTCAGAGCCAGCATCAAATTCACTGGCCGGCAGGCTACGACTGGCAGCTGCAAGCACCCGTAAACCACCGGCAGCAAAAGCACTATTCTGTGTTTGCAACTTTGCCCTGTTTGTTGCATCCAGTGTTATATCTGGCTCCCTGCTATCGACGACATCGCCCAGCATGGTGGTACATTGTTCGATCAACACTTCGGGTGCACCTTTCACATAAATTTGTATCTGATCACCTTCAAGATGAAAGCTGGCCATGTACTTGTGCGCGGCATCAAACGGAATTTCGGCGATGCGCGGTGTGTGCTCACGCAGGGCATCCACCTGCAATCCGCCTTTGGCCGCCAGCACCAGCAGCGCGCCTTCCATCGGGTCGCCCACGACCTGTTCAGCGCGCAGTGCAGCATCGTTGCACAACACCAATGGCAATAACAATGATTTGAGATCCGCTTTATGGTCGAGATAGCTGCCGTTGCCACCATTATCATCCTGCTTGTCGGCAACAATTTTTCCCGCCGTGGCATAACCCTCACCGGTTACGGTAAAAGATTGTCCCTGGCTATACAGCGCACGGACGGTCATCTGATTAACCGTCAGCGTACCGGTTTTGTCGGAACAGATCACCGAGGTGCAGCCCAGCGTTTCTACTGCTGCCAGACGTTTTACAATGGCGCGGTGTTTTGCCATGCGGTGCAGCCCCAGCGCCAGCGTTACCGTCACCACCGCCGGCAGTCCTTCGGGGATTGCGGCCACTGCCAGTGCAATTGCCGTCATCACCATCTGTACCCAGGGTTCGCCGCGCAGCAAACCACCGATCAGCATCACCAGCACCACCGCGCCTGCTATCATTGCCAGCCGTTTGCCCAGGCCATCGAGCTGAATTTGCAGTGGCGTTGGCGCTTCTTCTGCCTGGGACAGCATGTCGGCCAACCGGCCCATTTCAGTTTTCATGCCGGTGGCGGTAATGATAATCTCTGCCCGGCCCCGGGTAATGATGGTGTTCATATAGAGCATGTTTTCACGCTCGGCCAATGGCGCGGTTTTATTGGGCACAACGTTTACCTGTTTACCCACGGCATGCGATTCCCCGGTTAATGATGACTCATCCACCTCGAAATTATGCGCAATGATTACACGACCGTCAGCCGGCACCCGATCTCCGGCATCGAGCAGCACAATATCACCGGGCACCAGTTGCCGGGCAGAAATCATTGCGCTGCGGCCAGCACGACGCACTTCCGCTTCCGGCGCCAGCATTTTTTTCAATGCCGCCAGTGACTGTTCAGCACGGTACTCCTGATAGAAACCCAGTAGCGCATTGATTAGCACTACCACCAGGATAACCACCGCATCCTTGATATCCCCGATTGCACCGGCCAGCACCGCCGCACCCAGCAATACCAGAATCAGAAAACCTTTAAACTGATCCAGCAACAGCAGCCATGGACTTCTCGGTGGTTTCTCCGCCAGCTGGTTGAAGCCGTGCTCACGCAGGCGCTCAGCGGCCGCTGCTTCACTCAGCCCTGAAGCGACATCCGTATCAAGCTGATGCGCGACTGCATCCACGGTCAAAGTGTGCCAGATAGATTGATTATCAGCAGGCTTATTATTCATACTAAAGCGTTTCCTGTTTATTCCAGCATAACCCGGGTTTCCTGTGATTCGTCACCCCGTAGAAAGCGGATGCTAACCTGATCACCAATGTTATAGTTTTCCAGCGCATTAAGCAGTGATTGCGAGTCGTGTACCGGATGTTTGCCTATTTGCTGGATGATATCACCGGGAATCAGACCGTTGTCACTGACAATTCGTGCACCCTGCAAGCCAGCCTCGGCTGCTTCGGTTGTTTTCGTACTGTTCGGTGTTGTGTGTAACCGAAGGCAATACTTCCCGGTGCGCAGCCGAATAGCTCTTCAGTTTGTCTGTAATCATTCGCCATGGTGGCTGGTGCTGGCTCTTCAATAGTTTGCGGAAAAACCGCTTGGCTGCCGCCTTGTTACGGCGTTTCTGCACCAGAATGTCAATGGTGTCTCCGTCCTGGTCGACGGCCCGCCAAAGATAATGCAGCTCACCGTTGATCTTAATGAACACCTCGTCGAGATACCAGGTGTCACCCAATCGGCCTTGTCGTTTCTTAAGCTTTCGCGCATATTCCGGCCCGAATCGGTTGCACCATTGCCGAATGGATTCATACGAGACCGCAATTCCACGTTCGGCCAGAAGGTCTTCCACATCCCGAAAGCTCATACAGAAGCAATGATACAGCCAAACTGCGTGACTGATGATGAACGGAGAAAATCGCTATCCATGGTATAACTGCTTGGTATCTTTCATGCCTGTAGTCTGACCGATTTACCGTGAACTTGACAGTACCTTATCGAGCCCCCTTTTTCATTTTTTCGCCCCGGGAAAACGAATAGCCTCAACTTCAGCCTTGAAGAAAGTAAAGTGTTCGCCTGTGCCAAACATGTTCCCTGCTTCGACCTTAAACGGTAATTTAAAGCCTTGTACAAAACGGAAGTCCGATAGAGTACCCCCAAACGGTTGATGGCGGTATATTTTTTCTGGGTTCGCATTACTCCAACGCATAAAGAAAATCTCAATAGGTTTGCCCTCTGCGTTCACTGTGACATCGACTGCCTGTGAAAGGTCTCCGTGCGTGACGGTGACACGAGCAGTATGCGCATCAACTTCTTTCCAGGTCACACCCGCCCTCGGCAATATTGCTGCGGGCGTCCAAAACACTGCTTCAGCTACATAACGTCCATAGGCTGACCTGGCATGGTCTGAGTCGCCCCCCATCCGTGCTACTGGAACAAACCCCAATATGCGAAACCTTGTCCAACGTCCAGAGTCGGAGCCTGAAACCGGTATGACACCTGGTAAATTTAAGCTCCATACAAAGCCATGAGGCGCTGCAAGAATCTGATGTGCTTGCATTGGCTGGTAGTTAGGTTCTTCTTGTGAGCCAAGACTGAATTGGCCTCCCATATCAATTTCTGCCACTGCGTACAAAGGTGTTCCTGATGCAATGGTAAAGTTAAAAAATCGCCGGGCTGGTTCGGGTAGATCCGCCACCATTGATGAATCGTACCGCGCTGGATTTGTTGGCTGTAAGGATGATAAATTCTCCCATTCAGCAAGATCAGCTCTCCAGTCTAGCAATCGTAAGATCAGAAGCGAGCCAAGTAACAAAAAAAGTAGCGCTAAGAATATATAAATTAATTTCATAAGAATTTTCATTACTCTATTACGAGATTATTTTCCGTTAACGTCGCATGTAAGCAGAATTTTGGTAGCGCAGCGGACAAAATGTCCGACTTAATGCACCTTGATAGGTGGTGTTATTATGTCCATTGCTAATCAATCACCTCATCCAGATTCCGACGTGCCACGGCAGGCAACTCATCTGTTGGAAAACCCAACCTAAGCAAGATTTGCGGGAATCCAGCACGACCAAGGATGTGTTGTAGCTTAGGCCGTAGGAACGTAACCTAGATAGGTTGGTTCAAGTACGAAGCCTGCAAGCCGTTACTATGCGCATTTAACAAGATGCGCTGAAGTGCCTGACCTGTTTCTAGCCAGTCGGCTATGCCATCCCCATCGCTACCAAGGACAGCGAGAATTGGCGACTCATCGGCAAGCTGTTTATCCTTTGCTCCAACGCCATTCCCCATATCAAATGTCCGAACGATGAGCTGTGCAATGGGTGCCGCAAATCCAGGTACAGTTAAACCATCACCTCGATGGCTCGGATGCATCCATGCAGCCAACTCACGCCGCCAACTGGGATTTGACCACTGAATTGCATCGCCTTCGGAAACAAGTGCAGCTACCTCTTGACGCTTTTCTTCTGATTCAAGCACCTGAAACCAGGTGCCTTCTTTAACCGCGGCATCAGTTAATACCTGTAACACTGATTTCGGGACTTCTCTCGATTCGAAACCCTTCCGATACGTACGGCGACCCTCGATAGACTGAAACAGTTCAGCCTCTGAAGGGGATGATACCTCTGCTATATCAAAAGCAATGACAGCTAATAAATCTTCATCATTGGAATCCGGTGCAATCTTATAAGTCACACCAAGACCATCATGAGCCGCTGCAACACGAAAATTCATTAAGGCACAACCACAACTAATAGTTAGCTCTCTGTCATTCGGATCATTCACAAGAAGAGCCCGTGTCCTGTCAGCATATAGAGAGACAATATTGTCGGTGATTTGAAAATGCCATGGTTGTGTGTTGTGGCTTGAGGGGGAAAGAACAGTGCTCCTCAATAGTGATCTCACGCGCTGTATTGAGAGTATTTGGTTCAGAGTTACTCATACTTCCTCCTTGTATAGCTTTTCACCTAACAGTTAAAGATACAGTTTCGTAAAATCCCTGATTTTAAGTTGGCATACAGTGACCCTACTTACAGAGAAATACAGCTCTTTATATTTCCACCACATTTTTTCACTTTAAGGATTATATGTTATTGAGTCAACAATGCTTCGCCGAAAGTCCGCTTTGTCAGGTTTGTCGCTACCGAGCACTATTTTCTCAATGACCGTTATGTGGTGTTTCGGAAGTTGAGCCAATAATTACGAACGACTGCTGTGCGTAGTTTGAGCCATTGCCAACTGTCAGGGTATTTCAAAACCAGCATATCAATTTGTCAGTTTCTCTCGGTAATGACACTACTACAATTTATTCACTAAAGTTTACCCTTGCTGCTACTGTCTCAATCTCATGTAATTGTTCAGCTATGGTTTCTTCATCACCGACCAAAACTGGCTCGGTTAGTAACCAGACATAAAATTCAGCACCTGCACCCGGCTCTGATTCTACGGTAATACTACCGCCATAACGTCGTATCAAACCGTAACTTAGCGATAAACCCAGGCCGGTGCCTTCACCCTGCTGTTTAGTACTATAAAAAGGATTAAATACGCGACTAACCTGGTCTTGAGTCATACCTGAACCATTATCTTTTATCAGTATCACTACGCCTTTATTTTCCCAGTCACGTGTCGCTACACATATTTTTCCTTTTTTCTTATCTAAGGCATGGATTGCATTTACCACCAGGTTAACCAGTACCTGCTCTAATTCCTGGGCATTAATTCGCACTGGCTGTTTCGCTTTTAAGTCCAGCTCAACATCAAAAGAATAGGTTTTTCGCATATGCTGCAACAACTTCAGCGTATCATTTATCACAGTGTTAACATTAATTTCTTCCAGGTAACCGGCATATTCGCCGGGACGAGCATATTGCAACAGGTTATTAATAATTTCCTGGATGCGATACACCTGTTGTACTATCAATTCAACTTCTTCACTGACTGGCTCTATATGTGGGCCCATGGCCTCGGTTACAATATCCAGGTTGCCTAGAATCACCTGGGTCGGGTTATTAATTTCATGTGCCACACCCGCTGTCAGTTCGCCCAGTGCCGCCATTTTTTCTGTAAGAACCAGTTGTTGTCGGGTCTTTCGTAGTACATCAATAGTTTTAAGAAGATCTGCATTTTTATCTTCGAGTTCTGCCGTTCGTTCTACCACTTTTACTTCAAGTTGTGCCGCCCACTCTTCTATCTGCTGGCTACGCTCCTGAAGCAGATCAAGCATGATGTCCAGCTCGCGTGATAACTCACCTATTTCATCTGTTGATTCCTGCCTGCCTATACGCTGTTGTTGTCCGTCACGTGTTGCATTAATAACAGCACTCATTATCTCTAAAGGTTTAAATATAGATTTAGCACCGTGTATTGATAACCATGCTGATAAAATCATTAATACGATAAAAAGTAATGCCAGGACCCCCAGTGCTTTCCACAATACCAGGCGAAATGGTGATTCCAGGTAACCGGCATAAAGCATACCAACACGCTCACCATTAATATCAACAATGGGCTCATAAGAGGAGATGTACCAGTCATTCACCACAAAAGCCCGGTCAATCCATACTTCACCCTGTTCAAGCACACGCCTTCTTACTTCGTTGGAGACACGCGTGCCCAGGGCTCTTTCATCAGGATTTAAAGCCACGTTTGTTGAAATACGTACGTCATCTAAAAACACGGTCACTGTGCCAATACTGCCCTCAGGTAAACTTCCAGGACCGTATACCAAATCGCGTATAGCATCGACAAAGGCAAAATTAGAATTGAGGAAAACGCCACCATCAAGTAGTGCAATCACATTGCCTTGCGAGTTTTTTACCGGGTAAACAGCACGGATCATCATGCTACGATCTTCGACCCGTCGATTCGTTGGCCGGGCTCGCACGGTTTCAAGCAAAGGCAATAGCATTTTTGCAGCTAAATCCCCGTTCTCAGCCAGCATTCTCTGGTGATCGAATATTTCAATGCCAACACCGGGCTGCCCGTTTTGCGCTGTTGTCACAAGTTCTGAAAGTCGGTTATAGCTAACCGTATAATTGTCAATGAATGGATTTCCCTCGGTATCTAAAATATGAAGATAATCAAAACCCGTTGTGTTTTTTAATATAGTTAATTGCTGTTTGATTGATTCGACATCTTTGGATTCCAGTGCAATATAAAAAGAATGTGATTCCGCCAATAACGCCAGACGACTTAAATAATCTTCACGTATGCGTTCGAACACATCATGAGCAACCGATAGATCAGTATTAACCTTGATAGATAATTGATCGTAAGAAAAGTCTTTAACCCAATAAATTGCCAAAGCAAGCGTAATGGGCATGACCAGTAAAATAGGAAATAACACCAGGGCCAGTAACTTATAACGTACTGTGCCACGAACCGTTTCAATTAATTGTTTTAATGAAACCATTAGCAACGAGATGGCTTTAATTAACCTGCCAGGCCTTCGTTTTCCGGTCTAGCGTTTTGCGAGAAATGCCCAGTATTCTGGCAGCTGATGATTTATTTCCATCAGCATCAGCAAGTACTTTCAGAATATGTCTTTTTTCAATTTCATCAAGTTTCAAACAGCTATCATTATTTACCACAACGCTCGGTATAATAGATGTAGGATTTGCGACACAGTCACTGGGATTCCTGTTTAGCAGTAAACTTCTTTCAATAACATTTTTTAGCTCTCTAATATTTCCCGGCCAGGGGTAACTTTCAAGTAAAGATAATTCACTATCATCAATCTCAAGCGCTGGCACGCCCATTTCACCGGCTAAAATAGTAGTAAAGTGTTTCACCAACGCGGGTAAATCCTCGAGTCGCTCCTTCAGTGATGGCATCCTTATACTCAGGACATCTAAACGATAATACAGGTCTTCTCTAAACTTACCGTTTTTAACATCTTCAGCCAGGTCACGATTGGTGGCAGCAACCACACGAACATCAACAGGTACTTCTTTATTACTGCCAACCGGGCGGATGCTATGTTGCTCCATTACTCGCAGCAGATTGGTTTGCATAGCCATCGGCATTTCGCCAATTTCATCAAGAAAAAGAGTGCCGCCATTGGCGTACATAAACAGGCCTTCTCGTGACTGATGTGCGCCGGTAAAAGCACCACGAGTGTGTCCGAACAATTCACTTTCAAGCAATTCAGCAGACATAGCACCGCAGTTTATCGGCACAAAACTTCCAGAACGCCCACTCCATTTATGCATGGCACGTCCCGCAAGCTCTTTACCCGTCCCTGTTTCACCTGTAAGCAAAACAGTCGATGACATAGGTGCAACGCGTTTGATAACCTGGCAGATACTTTTAATTAAATCACAGTCACCCACCATGCCAGCGCTGTCATAATAGTTTTTAACTTCCCGACGCAGAACAAAGTTTTCACGTTGTATTTTTTGTTTTTCCATGCATCGTTCTATAGAAGCATGCATTTGATTCATGCGAAATGGTTTCATAATGAAGTCTGCTGCACCTGCACGCAATGCAGAAATCGCTGTTTCAATATCGGCGTAGGCGGTAATGAAGATTACCGGGGTAACACTTCCCTGCTCCCGTAGCTCGGTGACCCAGTCAACACCCGAACGTCCGGGTAAACGTATGTCTGCAATGATCAAATCAAAATGGCAACGTTTTCTAAGTTCATTGGCCATTTCAACATCTTCAGCGACTTCGATTAAACCAAATTTTCTGCCAAGGCCTTTTTGCAGGAAACTACGTATACCTGCCTCGTCATCAACAATAAGTACCGAGTTCATTGATTTTTTACTCGTTGTACTCGCTTCGCCTGTATCGATAGATAGTGACTCGTGAGTTCGCTCATCATTTAGTATTTGTTCGCTTTTATTCATTTTTTCGTCTCATTTCTTACTTTATACCATAGATAATACCCCAACTACATGATATTCAGTAAACGCTAATATTGAGACAATTTGTCCCAAATGCCAAATCTATGTATAGCCAAAATTACCCAAATTTAATGCTTCTATAACCCATGGACACACATCAGCTCTGTTTCACCCTCACATCAACTAGCTGTAACAGCTGTTAACTATTGCCCGGGCAGTCTGAAAAAGCAATTTTCAAACCAGGTCTGCACTAACTCTTCAATTGGCATAGCAATTGCTTTAATGAATATTGTTAAGAAACCATTCTGGACCTTATTCACTAACAAGTATTCATACTAAATACAGTGCTATGAAAAACAAGTTCTTTAACTGGAACATATAAATGAATTTACCACTATCTATTTTTTTAATGCTCGTTTCTTTGTTATACCTTCGCCCTGGCTTCAGCGATACTAACATTGTTGATAATCCTGACCGCATTATTCGTTTAGCTACCACTACCAGCACTGACAACTCTGGATTACTTTCTTACCTGCTGCCTGCATTTGAAAAAAAAACCGGTTACCGTGTGCATGTAATTGCTGTGGGCACAGGCAAAGCATTACGCATGGGACGCGATGGTGATGCCGACGTTTTATTAGTACATGCCCCTGCAGCAGAAATTGAATTTATTAAAACAGGTTATGGTGATGAACGCTACCCGGTTATGTACAACGATTTCATCCTGGTTGGTCCGGCATCTAATCCAGCAAATATTAAAGCAGGACCAGTCATAAGCGATGCACTACAGCAAATAGCAGATAATAATTCGACTTTCATTTCACGCGGTGATAATTCAGGCACACATAAAAAAGAACTTAGTTTATGGCAGGCAAAAAAAATACAGCCTGCCGGAAAGTGGTATCGCGAAGTGGGCCAGGGCATGGGAAAAGTTTTACAAATGGCAGCAGAGCTCAATGCTTATACCTTGACTGATCGTGGCACATGGTTAGCCTACCAGGAGAAATCACCATTAAAAATACTGAATGAAGGTGACCCTCAACTGTATAACCCCTACCACATTATTGCGCTTAACCCGCAACGTTTTCCCGATATAAATTATCGAGGCGCCAGCACATTGATATCCTGGATAACGTCAACAGCGGGGCAATCATTAATTGCCGAGTTCAGGCTTAACAATACCTTGTTGTTTAAACCTTCCGCCAATGTCAGGCAATTAGCAAAACAAACAAGCGAGCATTAACACAGAGAAAATGGACGATTCCACATCAATAATGCTCGACGCCATCCGCTTACTGCTTAGTGGAGATGCAGAATTGTGGGCCATTATTGCTGTTTCGTTTCAGGTTTCCAGCGCGGCTATCCTCATTAGTATTCCACCCGCACTGGCCATTGCTTTTATACTCGCCTATGCGGATTTTCCTGGTCGACGCTTACTCATTTCGATATTCAATACCCTGCTGGCCGTACCAGCGGTGGTTATCGGTCTGACTTTTTATTTGTTACTTTCACACCAGGGGCCCTTTGGTGACTGGAAGTTACTGTTTACTCAATCGGCCATGGTTTTGGGACAGGCTGCGCTGAGTTTTCCAATACTGGTGGCAATGGGTCATGCAGCCTTTCAGGCTATTGATAAACGCGCATGGGAAACGGCGCGCACCCTGGGCGCCAGTCCGACACTTGCTCTTTACACGGTTATGAGAGAAGCGCGATTTGGTTTACTTGCCGCCCTGTTTGCCGCATACGGTCGCATCATTGCTGAAGTAGGTGCATCTATGATGTTAGGTGGAAACATTTTGCATTATACCCGCAATATTCCCACGGCCATTGCTTTAGAAACCAGTAAAGGTGAATTCTCGCAAGGCATCGCACTGGGCCTGGTACTCATTACTTTAGCTTTTACATTGAATACGTCATTACAGTACTTTCAAGGTAAAGGACATATAACTAACTAATTACACACTCAGTATAAAAAAATGTATAACACCCATATAAATTTTACTGGCATCGAGAAACGTTTTGCTCACAATCAAGTTTTGCATGGCGCAGAAATGGAAATAAAAAGTGGTGAAAGCATTTTGTTGTGTGGCAACAATGGCTCAGGAAAAACCACCTTATTACGAATTATTGCTGGCCTTGAAGTACCCGACTCAGGTTTTGTTAATACCGGCTTAGGTAAATATAGCTGGAAAAAATGTCGGCGACAGTTAAGGCACACCGTGGTTTACCTGCACCAGCAACCTTACATGTTTGATGGTGATGTCACCAGTAATTTAAACTTTTCATTACAAAAAGGGCTCACTCGCAATCAACGCAGCAGGCGTATTCAATCTGCGATTGAATGGGCTGGTCTGGAAAGTATTGCAGGAAATTCCGCGAAAACACTATCGGGTGGTGAACGCCAACGTGTCGCTATTGCGCGTGCATGGCTTAGAGACCCTGGTATATTATTGCTTGATGAACCCATTACCAACATGGACCAGGAATCACGCTTACGCACCATTCAGCTACTGCTTAACCTCAAGCAACAAGGAGTGGCACTGGTTGTTTCCAGCCATGACCCCGCACACTTCAAAGCCTTAACCGATAACTGGCTACAAATCAGTGAAGGTCGACTGCATAGCTTTAGTGTGACAGATAACATAAGACCTATATATTACAAAAAAACAGCTGAATGAATATGCCCGGTAAACACAATGTGACAGCAGTCATCCTTGCCGGTGGTAAAGGCAGACGAATGGACGGTAAAGATAAAGGCCTGGTTGAACTGGCAAACCGTCCATTAATTGAATATGTTATTGATGGTATAAAGCCACAGGTTGAAACCATAATACTCAATGCCAACCGAAACCAGGAAAAATATTCGCACTATGGTTACCCTGTTATTTCTGATGAGTTAAATGATTTCCAGGGACCTTTAGCCGGTTTTTTTAGTGCCTTAAAAAACACCTCAACCAGCCATATCGTCACCCTGCCGTGTGACGGACCACTATTACCCGGCGACCTGGTGGAACGATTGCTTTTCGCATTGAATGATAAAAAAGCTGATATTGCAGTCGCACACGATGGCGAGCGTATGCAACCTGTTTATTCACTGATACCAACAACGTTAATTTCCAGCCTCAGTAGCTTCCTTAACGCAGGTGAGCGAAAAATCGACCTCTGGTACAAACAGCACCGAGTAGCACTTGCTGATTTTTCAGATTGCCCGCAAACATTTAGAAACGTAAACACCACTGAACAGCGTGACCAGTTACAACGTGTTCTATTAAAAGATGAAGGCCTGTTACCATGATTCAGTTCCCGTTACCATTAATTGGTTTATCTGCATACAGTGGTACCGGCAAAACCACGCTGTTAACTCAGCTGATTCCGCTGTTAAAAAAAAGAAACTTACGCATTGGCGTAGTAAAACATGCGCATCACAAGTTTGATATCGATCACCCTGGAAAAGACAGTTATGAATTTCGCCAGGCCGGCGCCGAACAGGTTGCCGTTGCATCAAAAAACCGTATTGCATGGATAAAAGAACATAAAGACAATAAAGAGGAAGCCGTATTATCCGATGCTCTTTCGATATTAGACACGAACGATCTTGACCTGGTTATAGTGGAAGGTTTTAAACGCGAGGATTTCCCCAAGATTGAACTGCACAGACCCAGTCTTGGTAAACCACTACTCTATCAACACGATAAAAACATTATTGCACTCGCTAGCGATACACCTCTAACTTTAACAGCAGCACCAGCGTTACTGGATTTAAATCAGCCTGCAGAGATTGCAGAATTCATCATCAACTATATTAAAGTACCATAATAAAATATCGCTACAGACTGTAAAAGGCTAACCATGTTAAACGATAAAATTAAAATACAGGCAAGTTGTGCTGATGACGATGACAGTGAAGCTATTAGCGTTGAAGCGGCTCGCCAGAAAATACTGGCGAAAATGACCTGTATTGGCAAGACTGAAAAATTAACTTTGCATCAAAGTTTAAACCGCGTGCTCGCTGAAGATGTTGTTTCATCAATAAATGTACCCGGACACACTAACTCGGCAATGGATGGTTATGCCTTATCTGGTGATGACCTGCCAGGCGTAAGTTCAGACCAGTACAAGGTGATTGGTACCTCCTTTGCCGGGCAACCGTTTAAGCAACAATGCTCTGCAGGCCAATGCGTACGTATTATGACAGGTGCCGCTATGCCAACGGGTACTGATACAGTCGTCATGCAGGAACATATCGAAAAAGTCACTGATACAGAAATATTAATAGCAACAGGGCATAAAAAAAACCAGAATGTCCGCCAGGCAGGTGAAGATATCAGAAAGGACAGTGTTGTTGTTAAAAAAGGTCACGCTATTCAGGCGGCTGACCTTGGCGTTATAGCCTCCATCGGTATAGCTGAAATTGATGTTTACAAACAACCACGAATCGCCTTTTTTTCAACTGGTGATGAACTCCGTTCAATTGGGGAACCATTAGAAACCGGCGATATTTATGACAGTAATCGCTATAACCTATACGGAATGCTCAGCCAGCTTAATGTAGAAATAATCGATTTAGGTGTAGTCAAAGATAATCTGAGCGATCTGCGACAAGCTTTTAAGGCGGCCTCCAGTAAAGCAGATTTAGTTATTACTACCGGTGGCGTATCTGTGGGTGAAGCTGATTATGTAAAAACCATCATTGAAGAAATAGGGAAAATACACATTTGGAAAATTGCCATGAAACCAGGGCGACCGATTACATTTGGTGAACTTGGCAATGCCTTTTTCTTCGGACTACCCGGCAACCCGGTGTCCGTTATGACCACATTTTATCAGTTTGTATTACCTGCTATACAACAGTTATCCGGTCAGGGTGCTCGCTCCCCTCTCACCTTCGAAGTCGTGTCCGATTCAGTATTGAGAAAACGCCGGGGCCGGTTCGAGTGCCAGCGAGGTATTTTATCGCGAAACGAAACCGGCCAGTTAACTGTTCGCGCTACCGGCAAACAGGGCTCCGGTATACTATCTTCTATGTCGCGTGCCAATTGTTTGATTCTTTTAGCTGAAGATTGCGATGGCATTAATGTTGGAGATGTTGTTACCGTGCAACCATTCAACACCTATTTGTAACAGGACACGATTCAAACCCTTTAAGCGGTCGCTCGTAAAAATTGACTAACAGGGAAAAACAGGCCATTAACGCCCATTCAAGATCAAAAGCATTAGTCCGCGAAGAACGCGAAAGACGCAAATAAAAACCTTTTAAATTTCAGACCGTAGGTCGGGTTAGCGATAGCGTAACCCGACCTACAAAAACAATAAAGTTTTATGCTTTTTTTGCGTTCTTCGCGTTCTTCGCGGACTAATGTTTTAAGTTTTTTGAATGAGCAATAAGGGTCGCCTTCGTCACTTTAGCTAAAATCATTGATGGTCCGCTATGATTACCCGGTGCATGTCTGGTTGCGCTTAAGCTTACAACAAATATCACTGTCCCGTTAACTGTTAGAGGCATGGATGGGACCCGTTGCCTGAGACCGTATGCCGCATGGACGCGGCATTCGAGCGTACATGGATGTATTTACAGCGTGTCTCAGGCGACGGGCCCCATTCATGTCTCGGATAGTATAAATATAGCCTAATCCAGGCAGCATAAGGGTTGTAGATAACCCAGCAGAGTTAACGGGACAGCAGTGATGAAATTTATAAACACTCCTAAGGATTCTCTGAGTAAATGAATTAGCCAAATTGATTAAAATAGAGCGCAGTTGTGTGTTCGTATCTTTCACCAGCTGGACAACATGACGTACGCCCGAAGACGTGTCTACGATAATACTGTCTTCACGATAGATTACAGTTAACAAGCCCTCAAATAGCTGAAAATCGCGATGAAATGAATGCAGGGAATTTTGTTATTGCGAAAGCAATCAACACCTGTCTGTAACCGGACACGAATAAAAACCCTGTTCGCAGTTATTAACCAATTGCTGGTAAATTTTCTAATTCCTCATCGGTATATAACCGGGAAAGTGTCATAAACCGTAAGCCCAGTGGAATTTCCAAAGAGAAGCTGGTGCCACGGCCTTCGGTGACATCAATCGTTAAATGGGTGTTTTGCCAGAATTCAAACTGATCAGCAGCCATATAAAATTCACAACCATGTATTGTGCCCAGCAGAACATCGCGCGAGCCCACCATAAACTCACCAACGACAAAACACATCGGTGCTGAGCCATCGCAACAGCCACCACTTTGATGAAACATAAGCTCACCATGTTTTTCGCGCAGCTGATCAATCACGGCTTCAGCTTTGGCTGTTACCGCAACACGTTCAGTTACCTGTTTTTGAGACATGGTTTTAATCCTGTTTTTTAGAATGCGAATTGGCTGCAGGGTTAAAACAGTGCAGCCAATTCATCACTAACGATGGAGTCGTAGCCCAGGTAAGCTCTAATTAAGTGTCATCTTGAGTGAAGTCGAAAGATCTTATACTCCGTAACTATTTGATAGCGCAGTGGTAAAAGATTCTTCGACTTCGCTCAGACAAAGCTTGTATTTAATCAGAATTTCCTTAGAAGAAACCGAGTGCATTCTTATCATAAGACATCAGGATGTTTTTAGTCTTACGATAATGATTCAACATCATTTTGTGGGTCTCACGTCCAATCCCGGATTTTTTATAGCCGCCAAATGAGGCATGTGCCGGATAAAGATGATAACAATTAGCCCACACCCGACCCGCTTCAATACCACGAGTAAGCGTATGCATCTGATGAACATCCCTGGTCCATACACCCGCGCCTAAACCATACAGGGTATCATTAGCAATCTGCAGTGCCTCTTCTTCGTCTTTAAATGTGGTCACACAGAGTACCGGTCCAAAAATTTCTTCCTGGAAAACACGCATGCTGTTATTGCCTTTCAGTAAAGTTGGCTGGATATAATAACCATCCGGATAAGTTTCGTTGTTATAGGCTTCACCACCACATAATACCTCGGCACCTTCTTCTTTTCCTATTTTTATGTAATTCAATATTTTTTCATATTGATCATTTGAAACCTGTGCACCCATCATGGTGTCGGCATCAAGCGTGTCACCCATTTTTATGGCTTTAATTCTTTCCAGGCAACGTGCTATAAACGGTTCGTAAATACTTTCCTGAATCAATGCACGTGATGGGCAGGTACATACTTCACCCTGGTTGAAGGCAAACAATACCAGGCCTTCAATCGCTTTATCAAAAAAAGCATCATCTTCCTGCATGATACTTTCAAAGAAAATGTTAGGTGATTTACCGCCTAGCTCCAGCGTCACCGGGATGATGTTTTCTGATGCATATTGCATAATCAGCCGGCCGGTGGTGGTTTCGCCGGTGAACGCAACTTTTCGTATATCAGGATGTGTTGCCAGGGGTTTGCCTGCCTCGAGCCCGAAACCGTTAACGACATTTAAGATACCGGGCGGCAGTATGTCCTGAATAAGCTCCATTAGCACAAGAATAGATACCGGTGTTTGCTCGGCGGGTTTGAGTACAACACAGTTGCCGGCTGCCAGTGCGGGTGCCAGTTTCCAGGCTGCCATTAGGATGGGGAAATTCCAGGGGATAATCTGACCGACAACACCTAATGGTTCATGAATTTCCATTGATACGGTATTGGCATCCAGATCTGAAACGTCACCCGATTCACCACGAATAACGCACGCAAAGTAGCGAAAATGATCAACCGTTAGAGGTATATCTGCAGCCATCGTTTCCCTGATCGCTTTACCATTATCCCAGGTATCAGCAGTCGCAATTTTTTCCAGGTTCTGCTCTATTCGATCCGCAATTTTTAACAGGATATTACTGCGCTCTGTTACCGATGTTTTACCCCAGGTAGCAGCAGCTTTCCATGCAGCGGCAACGGCGAGATCAATATCCTTGCTGCCAGAACGCGGTATGCGGTTAATGAACTGACCAGAAATGGGTGACAGGTTGTCAAAGTATTCGCCATCAACAGGCGCTATCCACTCGCCACCAATGAAGTTTTCATATTGTTCTTTGAAATCAGGTGTATTTTCAGACATAGTTTTTCTCCGCTTGATTTTATAGGTAAAAGGTAGCATTAAACGGCTACTTGCAGCATCTATACCATAATATAGCGCTTTCAATCGGAGCGAACTTGTACGACAGTCCAAATTAGTTAATTGTGAGTCCATTTAATGAGTATACTGACAGACTAAGAGATGAACCAACGCAGGGTAAGTTACAATTTATCTTCCAGGGGAGTTGAGCGATGACTATGCAGAAAATAAGCCAATTGCGTGCGCCGCGGGTACTCATTGAAAATAAAATAAGTTTTGCAGGACCTGATTCTGAAGTTAGTATTTATGATACTTATGATGCGGCTTCACGTGTACGCCTTGATGCCGGAGAATTACTATTTTGCGGCATGGTTACAGGGCGCAAGATTATGCACACTAACGGCAGCGAAAGTAATGCTAAAGGCCAGGTGTTTCTACCTCACGAAAGCTTTGTAATGGCCCCTGGTGGAATTGTGGAAATCGATTTTCCCGATGCCACTATGGACAAACCCACAACCTGTTTAACGGTCGAAATATCAAAAGAAAGGGTCAACAGCATTAATGATCAGTTAAACGATTCTTTACCCATGCTTGAGTTAGCTAAGCAATGGCAAAATAGAACCCCCGTACTGCATACCCATCACTCCACTGAAACCCAGCGATTACTCACACGCCTGACCAAGCTATTCACAGAGAACCACCCTGACAGGGACAGCTTGATTGATTTGAATATATCAGAATTGATAATTCGAATGCTGCGGCATAAAACCAGAGATTTTTTGTTAACTTATTGTCGCAATGACCCGCAAGCAAACAGCCTGATTGCAGCACTGGACTGGATTAACAGCACCTTATCAAAGCCACTGGATATTGATCATTTCTGTCGGCATGCCGGCATGAGTCGAAGCCGTCTTTACGTTGAATTTAAAGAAAAGCTCGGCTGCTCACCTGTAGAGCTACAACAACAGTTGCGATTAAAACGTGCAGCAGAACGAATTAGAAATGGTGAAGCTATCACGGCTATTAGTTATGACTTAGGGTTCAACACACCGAGTCATTTTTGTCATCGCTTTAAAAACTTTTTTGGCTGTACGGCATCTGAATATAAATCAGCTTCACGAGAAAAAGGCTAGAATCACTATCGTTTTTTAATAGAGATCAGATTTTCTAATGCTTCCTAAGAGACATTAACTCCCGCATAAAGAAAAACAATTTAGTCCACAGATGAACGCAAATAAAAGCCTTTTAATATTTATGATTGTAGGTCTGGTTAGCGTAACCCGGCCCGACCTACAATCTACCCGTTATTTCAAAAAATATTTTGTATTTTTT